>Ga0307508_10000069_pt1 | contig 119428 bp, 79 predicted proteins | sample 9_EM_MG_FD_203089 | JGI IMG/M metagenome (GOLD analysis project Ga0307508, IMG submission 203089) | Populus trichocarpa ectomycorrhiza microbial communities from riparian zone in the Pacific Northwest, United States - 9_EM | ecosystem: Host-associated > Plants > Roots > Unclassified | place... | reverse complement strand
TTACCCTTATCGCAGCCGTCGTCAGACGGCTGACCAGCGGTGTTACCACCGCTGCTACATCCAAGCCGAAGCAAGCTTCGGGGTATCGAACCCATCGAGAATGAAACTCCTTTTCAACCGGAACGACGGAATTTTTAACCACTAATCCCCACTAATATCTCACTAATTCCTGAGGCACTTTATTAGTGAGTCATTAGTGTGGATCAGCGGTTAATCCGCCTTGGTTCGAATCAGTGATCCTAAGTGCCAATCAGTGGTTCAAAAAATCCGTTCAAACAATTTTCTCATCATGAAAAAACTTGGTCTTGGTGTCCTTGGCCTTGGTGAAGGCCGTAGTATTATTTCCGCCGGCGTACAGAGCGATCTCTGGGACGTCGTTGCGCTCTGCGATCTCAACGAATCGCTCGGGCATGAACGCTGCGCGGAGTTCGGTCTGTCTCCATCGATCTTCACCTCATCGCTAGAGACCCTGCTGGCCAATCCCGCCGTCGACGTCGTCGGCATTTATACCCCCGACCACTTGCACGCCGAGCACGTCATTCGCGCGCTTCGCGCCGGCAAACATGTCATCTGCACGAAACCCTTTCTCTCCGATTTGACTCGCGCAGGCGAAGTCCTCGAAGCCGCCCGCAAGACTGGATGCCGCGTCATGGTCGGTCAGAGCAGCCGCTATTTCGCGCCGTTTGCCCGCCAGCGGGAACACTTTGACACCGGAGCTTTCGGTGAAATCAACACGGTCGAAGCCTACTATAACGCCGATCATCGTTGGTTCCTTGCCAAAGGCTGGGCGAAAACCGACGCGTTCAAATGGCTTTACGGCGGACTCAGTCATCCCGTCGATTTGATCCGCTGGTACCTCCCCGGAGTCAGTGAAGTCACCGGTTATTCACGCCTCAGCGAAAACGGACGTAAACTCGGACTCGTTCATCCGGACACGTTTCACTTCATCCTGCGTGACAACACGGGACGCATTGCACGGGTGAGCGGGACGTACTCGAGTCCGGTCACGCCCAACCAGAGGGACAGCAATATGAGCTGCATTGTTCGCGGCTCGCTCGGCGCGAGCCAAGGCGATTATTACGACCTGCGCTACGCGTGGAAAACGGATACGCAGTCTGTGATTGAAACATTCGAGGATCAGGACGCGCACTTTTTCCGCTTCGGTGGCCACTCGCATCACGCCGGGGAATATCAAAACTATATTGAATATTTTGCCCGCTGTCTCGCCGCCAACGAAAGCCCGAAGCCCGATGTGAGTGAAGGCATCGTCACTGTGGCCCTGATGCAAGCGATGGAGGAATCCTGCCGCGACGGAAAGCCAACAAAAGTCCGCGACGTCCTCGCCCGCCACGGCCTCGAAACTCTAGCCGACGCGTAACCGCCACGGATTCGAACCACTGATTTTTAACCGCTAATCCGCGCTAATAGACGCTAATTCCGGAGGTTTGAAATTAGTGGGGCCTTAGTGTGGCTTAGTGGTTAACCCGCCTTGGTCTGCATCCTCTCATTCCTACATTCAAAAACCCAAAAACTTTAACCACTGATTCTCGCTTATTGGCACTGACGTTCAGCCATTCCGAATCAGTGAACATAAGTGAGATTAAGTGGTTAAAACGCTTGGATTCTTACGCCCTAAAAACTCCTGATTTTTTAACCACTCAGCCACACTAAGGTCCCACTAATTCCAGAGGTCCTTCAATTAGTGCTCCATTAGCGTGAATTAGCGGGAAACCCGCCTTGGTCCGATTTTTCCCATGCCCAAAACTTCCTACACTACCCGCTTGAGCTATGCCTCAAGCGATGTCGCCGGGCAACTGGTGTTCTGTTTCATTTCTTTTTATCTGCTGTATTTCTACACGGACGTGTACGGACTTTCGGCTGGGACGGCCGGCACGATATTACTGGTTGCGCGATTAGTGGATGCGGTAGATGCACCACTATGGGGCATCGTGTTTGAAAAAACCAACAGCCGCTGGGGTAAGAGCCGTCCGTGGTTTTTATGGCTTTGCGTGCCATTCGCGCTCTTTGGCGTTCTCATTTTTCTCACTCCAGATTTCGGATATAGTGCGAAGGTCGCGTACGCAGCGGGCACGTACATCATGGCCAGTATTCTCTACACCGGAATCAACACGCCGGTGACCTCGATTCTATCGGCGCTCACTGCCGATCCGCAGGAACGCGTCACGCTCACTTGCTGGCGCATGTACGGTTCAAAGCTCGGAGTATTAATCGTGAACCTGACCGCGTTCAAAATGGTCGGCTGGCTTGGTGCGGGCGATGATCGCAAGGGTTTCATGCTCGCGATGCCGATTTATGCTGTCGGCACCGTGCTGCTTTATCTCTTCGCCTTTCGAAACTTGAAGGAAGTGATCAAAACCGAAAGCCAGCCCCAGTCCGTCTTCGGGAGCTTTGGTGCAATCAAAGGCAACTGGCCGTGGATTATCATCGTCGCGAGCAGTCTCTGTTTCTGGATCGCGTTTATCGCCCGCGTTTCGACCGTTCCGTATTTTTTTGAATACACGCTTCACCGCAAGGATCTGATCCCCCTGGCCAACAGTCTGGATTTTATTTCGCTCGCGAGTGTATTTTTCCTGCCGTGGTTTTGCCGTTGGACCTCCAAGCGCAATGTCTGGGCATTCGGTTTGCTGGGAATGGTCGTCGGTCAGCTCATCGTCTATTTTGGAGTCACGCAGGGCAATTCCGTCCCTCTCGTCATGGTGGGATGGGCGATTGGATTTCTTGCGAGTGGCGTGGCGATGGCGATGCCCTTCTCCGTGTTATCCGACAGCGTCGATTATGGAGAATGGAAAACAGGAATTCGCGCCGCCGGTTTGCTTACGGCGATTGGCGCCGCGTTTTGTCTCAAGGCGGGAGCGGGCCTCGGCGGTGCGTTGCCCGCGTGGATCATGGAAGCATCCGGCTACCATCCGAATTCAGAACAAACTGTCGCCGCGCTGCGCGGGATCGAAATCGGTGTGATCTGGTTACCCGCGACCTTCTTCGCGTTAGCGATCATTCCTGTCCTATTTTACCGAAAATACGAACTGCTCGAACCACAAATCCACGCCGACCTGGAGCGAAGACGACAGAAACTTTGAACCACTGATTTTCACTTATTGGCACTGATAACCGGAGTATTTCTCATCAGTGATCATAAGTGTACTTCAGTGGTTACTCTTCCGGTTCCGTGTCAGTTCCTCGCATTCGAACCAACGGAATTTTTGCACCACTAAGCCACACTAATTCCCGCTAATAATCCGATCCGTCTTAGTGAGACCTTAGTGTGGCTTAGTGGTTAAACATTCCGGGTCAGTTTTCCCTTTTTTCAATCAGCGAGCATTAGCGTAGATCAGCGGTTAACCCCGCTTTAATTCGATCCACGTTCCCAGCGCTCGTGTGCTTCCGCTAGGGCGAAGCTTAGGATTCCGATATAAATCCCCGGATTCTGGGTAGAGACGCCGTTTATATCATGGTATAAGTTTTCCCGAGTCCCGCACCTCTTGGCGAAATTCCCCTTCGTCCCAACCCTCAAATCCCCAGAGAGTCGTTATGTTCTGCACAACCTACCTTCAGGCTGTTCTCACGGCCACGTCTACCCGGATGGTCCGGCGATTTTTCCTGCTGGCAACCGCCGCCATCGTCCTCTTTTTTTCCAACACGCTCGCGCGAGCGCAATCCACGTCCACCGGCAAGATTCACGGCAAAGTCGTCAATGCCACCAATGGTGCCAGCTTGAAGAATGCGACGATCACCGTCGCCGGAACCAACTTGGAAGCTTTCAGTGATGCCTACGGTGAATACGAACTGACCAATGTACCCGCGGGTGAAGTTACCGTCAAAGCCGACTACATCGGTGAACCACAGCAATCGGTCAGCGTGACCGTCGCGAAGGGAGAAACCGCTCAGAAGGACTTTTCCTTCCGTGAAGCCGGTACCCCTCAGGTCAAGGACGGCACCGTCGCCCTCGACCCGTTGGTGGTGAACGCCCAGCGTTATCACAACGCCCAAGTGATCGCCATCGCCGAGGAACGCAATTCGATCAACATCAAGAATGTTGTTTCTGCTGACGCGTTTGGCGACATCCCCGGCGGCAACGTCGGTGAATTTGTGAAATTCCTTCCAGGCGTGCAAGTCGACTACGGCGCGTTTCAAGGTGCGCAGACCGGCTATTCCGAAAGTACGCCTTCCGGCGTCTCCATTCGCGGCTTCGGTCCCGAAGACACCGCAATTCTCATCGACGGCATGCCGGTTTCCAATGCCTCGCCCGGCAGCCTCACCCGTCAAGTCGGTCTCGACATGCTCTCGATCAACAATGCCTCACGCGTTGAGCTGACAAAAGTTGCCACCCCCGACATGCCGAACAATTCGGTCGGCGGTCAGATCAATCTCATCACGAAAAGCGCATTCGACTATGCGAAGCCAACCTACTCAGCCCGCGTTTTCTTTAATGTTAATTCGCTTAACACTCATCTCGAGAAAACGCCGGGACCCGTAAACAAAAGCAGTTACAAGACGACGCCTGGTGCCGAATTCAGCGTATCGTATCCGTTTTCTAAAAATTTCGGCATCACCGTCACCGGTTACGCTGCCCGCCAATACGACCAGACCAATCGTGGCGAGACGACGACGACCTACTCAGGTTCCAGTTCAATCAAGAATTTGGTGGGCGTGCTTGCGCTCGATAATCCGGCGCTCACCCGTTTCAAAGTCACCGACATCGGCCGTCTCATCGACACGACCTCCGGGAATCTGAAAGTTGATTGGAGACCCACTCCGGGACAGACTCTTTCCGCAAATTTCCAATACAGTAAGTACAACTCAGTCGAGGCACAGCGCAATCTGGACTTCCGGCCTACGGTCGCCGCCGGAGCCGATTGGAATCCCAACAGCTTTATCGGCACCACGGCCAACAGCACCACCGACATGCGGGTCACCACCGTCGACAAGATTGGCGACACTAAGAGCGCCCAGCTCCAATATCGCCTGCAGCATGGCGGCTGGAACATTTCCGCTGGCGCGAGCATCTCGCAGTCAACCGGCGAAAATACCGACCGCGCCAACGGTCACTACTCGGAAATCGCGTTGAAGCTCAACCCCGGCCAGGTTAACTTTAACAATATCCGTGACGGCATACCCGGTTCGATTAGCACCTTTAACCGCGTTGCCAATGGCGGGGGCGTGCGTGACTACACGCTGCTACAGAATTATTCACTCGATGGCTCCGTCGCGAAATCGGGTGAAGCCCATTCGCGCAATACCGTTGGACTGTTCAAAGTCGATGTCGACCGCGCCATCGATTTTATCCCGTTACTTGGTTCAAACTCGCTCAACTTTAAAATCGGCGCCCGCCGCGACGAGGAAAAAACAGAAAAATGGGGCCTCGGCACCGGTTATCGTGAGTTGCTCGATCCCACAAAAAGTTCAATCTATTCCGTCGCCAACATTCTCGACGATAACTATGTCGGAGTCAGTCCGGGTTTCGGCTACCCGGCACAACAATGGGGCTCCCCCTACAAGCTCTACGCAATCAACCAGGAGAGCAAAATTTTCATTGTCCCCGGAGACGATACCACCGATGCGCGTGAGAACTGGTACAGCTACGTCGGCCAGCAAAAATCTCTCAAGGAGTCCAAGGACGCGGCTTACGCGATGCTGACCGGCCGGTTCTTCAGCAATCGACTCTCCTTTATCGGCGGCGTACGGCAGGAACAGAATACCCGGAAAGGCCGCGGTCCGTATAACGACTCCAAATGGTACTTTGCAAAGAATCCTGACGGAAGTCTCTACCGCGATGGCGGCACCGCCTTGGTTGACTTCCGCACGGCGACCTTTCTCTCCAACTCGGCTCTCCTTGCACGCATGAAGGCCGCTCAAGTCTGGTATCCAGATCACCTCATCCCTTCGGCTGGTGTAAATCCAACGACTCTGGAAGGAGCTAAAATGGCGCGGCAGGCCAATCGCTACGTTAACCAAAAACAAACTGGAAGTCCGTCGCCGAGTTTTATCACGTCGTTTGCGCTGACCAAAAAGATTGACCTCAAGGCTTCATGGTCCCGCTCGTTTGGTCTGCCGGCACTCGAAGATACGACGTACGGATTGGTTTCTGGTAACGGTAATTTCACGGTCATCGAAAACGAAACCATCCCTGCGGACGGTACCTTGGGCACGATCCAGGTCGCAAATCCAGGAATCAAACCATCAGACTCTAGCAACTGGGACTTTCAAGTGGCCTATTACACCGACACAGGCGGCAAGGCCGCCGTCAGTTTCTTTATGAAATCAGTCACGAATCAGGCCGAAACAATATCCATTTACCCAGCCAGCAATCCGGCATTGTTCGGTGAGGTACTTGGCGCCCTCGGCCTTGATTCCGCCGACTATCAAGATTGGAAGCTAACCACGGCCACTAATAGCGACACCATTCAAAAAACCCACGGTTTCGAATACGAAGTTCGGCAAGATTTTGGTTTCCTTGGCGGCTGGGGCCGCAACTTTCAGGTGTTTGCCAGCTATACCATGAATAGTCTGGCGGCACCGTCAGCCCCGGTGCCGGTGACTATCACCACGCCGGCAGGTACTCCCCTCGTTATCACCCCGGGAGTGAAAACGATTAACCTGCGTTCCAATCGCTTCTGGGGGGCAGGCATCCAATTCGCGACGCGCCGGTTTTCGGCACAAATTCGTGGCACCTACAAAAACGAAAACGAACAGTCCGACAAGCGCGTGCCTCTGAGCGATGGAAATTTCCTTCGGCGGATTGAACCCGCCGAGACCCGCATCGACCTGAACTTCAATTATCAGTTTTCGGACACCTACAGCGTCTTCCTCAGCGGTCGCGACGTTTTCAACGCTGAACGTGAAATTATCATCCGGGACGATAAAGGACTGCTGCCCTCCTACGCCCAGCGCTTCGATACCAAGAAATTTGGTGTCACCTGGACGTTCGGCGTGAACGCGAAATGGTAAGCCTTCGGGCCCGTGAGTTTTGTCGGGCCCGGTCATCATCGACCGGGCCTTTTTTATCGAATCTCTCCTGCTTTCTAAGCTTTCTGCAACCGGTTGAAGGCGCCGGCGTCTCGCTTCCCATACCGACCATGCTATCCCGACATCACCTGATCACTGTGCTATTTTTCAGTTCGGCATTTTTTTCGTGCCTGACGGCGACTGAACTCAGCGCAACGCCCTCAGCAGTGCAAATGCAGCGGGCGGAGAAAATCGTGGGTTCGCTTGCGCTGGCCGACAGCGCAAAAAGCAGCCGCGTGCGCGATTTTATCGCCCGGCAATATTACGACCTCAGCGTCATTCATACTAAACGCGATGAAGCGCTCCACGCAGCCAAGACCCTCTCGGCCACCGACAAAGACGCGGCCGAAACCTCAACCAAACTCGCGCGCTCAGAGGCCGAGGCCGCGCAGGACAAATTGCACACCGAATTCCTGGCGCGACTCGCGGTGGAATTAACGCCCGCGCAGATCGACCAGGTGAAGGACGGCATGACTTACGGCGTTCTTCCACTCACGTATCGCGTCTATCAGGAAATGCTGCCGAATCTCACCGCTGAACAAAAGGCGCAGATTCTCGCGTGGCTCGCTGAAGCGCGCGAACACGCGATGGACGGGAGTACGTCCGACGAGAAACATGCGTGGTTCGGGAAATACAAGGGACGCATCAATAATTATCTTTCGAAAGCCGGCATCGACATGAAGCAGGCCGAAAAAGAAATGTCCCAACGGCAGAAATCCACCGTCGCGAAATGAACTGAGTTTTTTTAACCGCTGATCTTCGCTGATCCACGCTGATAGTTCCGACATCCCGACGGCTCGTTAGGGATAACGAGCCCTACCCGAATCTTTTAACCACTAATCCACACTAATATCCCACTAATAATTCCGATCCTCTGCATTAGTGAGTCATTAGTGTGGATTAGTGGTTAAAAACTCCGGTGTCTTTTTGAGATCTTACCCTCTATTTTCGCCATCAGTGCTCATAAGTGAAATTCAGTGGTTAAAAATCCGCCCTGCTTCGCTTTGATGCTTCGCGCAAAATCAATCCTTCTCTATGAATCCCATCGTCCGCCCCCTTGCCCTGTGCATCGCCGCCTGCACCGCGTTGCTTGCTCCTTCCCTCCTCGCGCAAGGTTATCCCAAAATCGCTCCCGAACTCCAGGCCGTCACCGACAAACGCAAGGCCGCCGCCGACAAACGCTCTGACGAGATTTTTGCGAAAGCCCTTCCTGAAATTCAAGCCTGGGCCGCCAAAGGGAAACCGTACATTCCCAGCGCCGCCACGCCCGGCGATCTTCCCCAGGCAAAAATTCCTGCGTTCCCCGGTGCCGAGGGCGGCGGCATGTATTCGTTCGGCGGACGCGGCGGAAAAGTATTTGTGGTCACAAATCTCAACGACGACGGTCCCGGTAGTTTTCGCGAAGCCTGCGAAGCCGCCGGTCCGCGCATCGTGGTGTTCAACGTTTCCGGCATCATCCACCTGAAAAATAAAATCCGGGTTCGTGCCCCCTATATCACCATCGCGGGCAACACCGCGCCCGGTGACGGCATCTGCATCGCCGGCGACACCGTCGAACTGGAAGGACACGACATCATCATTCGCTACATGCGTTTCCGGCGCGGCGAGACCGACGCCACCGACCGGAACGATTCCTTCGGCGGCAATCCCGTGGGCAATCTCATGATCGATCACGTCTCTGCGTCATGGGGCTTGGACGAAAACATGTCCATGTACCGTCACATGTATAATCCCGGCGACGGCTCGAAGGAACTCAAGTTACCCACCGTAAACGTCACCATTCAAAACTCGATTTTCTCGGAGGGCCTTAACACCTATCACCACGCGTTCGGTTCCACCATCGGTGGCTTGAACAGCACGTTTCATCACAACGTGTGGGCATGTAACACGGGCCGCAATCCCAGCGTCGGCATGTACGGTGATTTCACTTTCGCGAACAACATCATCTTCAATTACCGTCACCGCACCGTCGATGGCGGCGATCACCGCAGCTTCTTCAACATCATCAATAATTATTTCAAGCCCGGCCCGGGCACGCCCGACACCGACGTGCGCTATCGCCTCCTGAAGCCCGAGTCGGAACGCAACAAGGACGTCAAAGATCATTTTGGAAAAGCGTTCGTCTCCGGAAATATTGTCGAAGGCAACGAACGCGTGACCAAGGACAATTGGGACGGCGGTGTTCAGCCTGAGGTGCGCGAGCGTCCGTTGAAAGACGTGCTGGCCGAAATCCGCGTCAACGAACCTTTCAAGCACGCGCCGATTTCCATTTATCCCGCCGCAACCGCTTTCACCTACGTTCTCGCTAACGCCGGTGCCATGCTGCCGGTGCGCGATCCGGTGGATCAACGCGTGTTGAACATGGTGCAGACAGGAGTCGTGGCCAAAGCCGTGGCGACTCCAGAAGATTCCGCCAAGGCCGCCGCGGTTCACTACGCAGACAAGTGGGTCAAGGAGCTCGAAGAGTTGGTTAAGCTGGGCTTCATCACGAACCCCGCCCAGGTCGGCGGTTATCCGAAATACCAAGGCACGCCTTACGTCGACACCGACCACGATGGCCTGCCCGACGATTGGGAAACTGCGCATGGCTTGAATCCAAAAGACCCCAGCGACGCGATCGCCGATCTCAACGGCGACGGCTACACGAACATCGAGGACTTCATCAACGGCCTCGATCCACGCGCACCCAAGACCGATTGGGCAAATCTGAAAAACAACATCGATCACCGCATCGCGGGAACCGAATAATTCGTCGACTGGGGCGGCTGCCTCCAACCGCCCTATCCGTCCCATCGGTCCTATTCGTCCTATAGGTGTCAACCACTGCATGCGCCTCTTCGCCTCCCTTTTCCTTTTCGCGCTCGTGGCCATCGCCACCGCGGCGGACGTCCCGCCGGCAACCGCAAAACCCGCGCTCGATAAAAATACCCGCAACATCCTCAAGGATCTCAAGCTCACCGACGCAGCAGTTGAATCGAAAGTAACTGAGATCCTCACCGCACACTTCCCGGTGCTTGCCGCCTGGCACCAACAAAACGATCCGCAAATCAAGCTTCTCTGGTCTGAATTCGATCAGGCGCGTGCGGCAAAAAATTCTGCGAGTGCCAACGACGCCCTCTCTCGGATCGAATCAGTCTACGCGACTTTTCGTCCGCAGCATGATAATTTTCTGGCGCAGTTAGGCTCCCTGCTCACGCCAGCTCAGGTTGAACGCGTCGAGGACGTACTCACGATCGACAAGGTAAAAGTCACCTACGACGCCTACAAAACCATCTTCCCCGTTCTCACGGACGTTCAGAAAGCCGCGGTACTGAAAAACCTGAAGGAAGCTCGAGCCGAAGCCATCGACGCGGGAACCATGGTGGAGAAGTCTGCATTTTTCAAAAAATACAAAATCCGCATCGAGGAAGGTTATTTCCCCACGCAAGGCATCGACGCACAGCAATATCGTCGGGAATTCGCCGCGAAGACCAAGGCCGACAAAATGGGTAGTTCAACTCCCGCGTCGATCGCACCTGGCAATTCAGCACTGCGTCTCTGGTACACCCAGCCCGCCGCGAAATGGGAGGAAGCACTTCCCATCGGCAGCGGCCGGTTGGGCGCGATGATTTTCGGCGGCACGGCGGAAGAGCGCATTCAGTTCAATGAAGACACGCTCTGGACGGGACATCCGCACAACTACGTCCGCGCTGGTTCTGGCGACGCCCTGCCTGAAGTGCGCCAGCTGCTCTCGGACGGAAAAATCAAGGAAGCGGAAAAATTGGCGCGAACGAAACTTCTGAGCGATCCCGTGCGCCAGAAAGCTTACCAGCCCTTTGGCGATTTGCGGCTGTCCTTCCCCGGACACGATAAGGCATCGAACTATCGCCGCGAACTTGATCTCGACTCGGCGGTCGCGCGGACCCGCTACGAGGTGGACGGCGTCACCTACACCCGCGAAGTCATCGCCAGTTATCCGGACAACGTCATCGCCGTCCACCTGACCGCGAGCAAACCCGGCGCGCTCAATTTCACCTTGAGAATGGATTCGCCGCACAAAAATTCGGCAGTGAATGGAGAATCCACCACTCTCGCTTTAACCGGACAGGTCGAACTGAATGGCCTCCGTTTCGAAGCCCGCGTCCACGCCATTGCTGATGGCGGCACCGTTCGTGCCGAAGGCACCTCGCTCGTGATCGACCACGCCAACTCCGCCACTCTGCTGCTCGTCGCCGCCACCAGCTTTAAAAGCTTCGAGGATATTTCCGCGGACCCCGCGCAACGCTGCGCCGACTACCTCCGCAAACTCGAAGGCCGCGATTACGCTACACTCGTCGCCGCTCACGTCGCCGACCACCGCACACTCTTCCGCCGGGTAACCCTGGACCTTGCAGGATCCCCTGTAGGGCTGGCCCTTGTCGCCACGCCGTCCGGAACTCCCGCCACTCCCACCGCCACCAATCCCGGCATGCCGACAAGCAGCAGCCCTACAATTAAATCAGCAGTCAGCGAACCGGTCGCGGACCTCTCCACCGACGAACGTCTCCGCCGCGCAAAAATTTCCGGCGGCATCGATGTCGATCCGGGCCTCGCGGTTTTGGAATTTCAATACGGCCGTTATCTGCTCATCGCCTCCAGTCGACCCGTCTCCCAGCCCGCCAATCTCCAAGGCATTTGGAACGAACTGCTCGCCCCGCCATGGGAGAGCAAGATGACGACGAACATCAACCTGGAGATGAATTACTGGCCCGTGGAACTCACGAATCTCTCCGAGTGCACGGGACCACTCTTCGATCTCATCGACGATCTCACGGTCAGCGGCGCACGCACCGCTCAATCGCTCTATCACAGCCGCGGTTGGGTACTGCATCACAACACCGATCTCTGGCGGGGCACTGCGCCGATCAACAATATCGACGGCATCTGGCCCACTGGCGGCGCGTGGCTCTGTTATCATCTCTGGGAACACTGGCTCTTCACGCATGACCGCGACTTCCTTGTCCGTCGGGCCTATCCCGCGATGAAAGGCGCCTCGCTCTTTTTCGTCGACAGCCTCGTCCACGATCCGAAGACCGGCTGGCTCGTCACCTCGCCGTCGTTCTCACCCGAACAAGGCACGCTCACGATGGGGCCGACAATGGACATCCAACTCATCCGTTCGCTCTGGCAAACCACCCGCGACGCGGCGCGTATTCTCGGTACGGACGCGGAATTGGCCGACCAATTGGAAAAGCTTCTTCCGCAACTTCCACCCAACCAGATCGGTCAACACGGCCAGTTGCAAGAATGGCTCGATGATGTCGATAAGCCCAATAACAACCACCGGCACATGTCTCCTTTGTGGGCCCTCTATCCGGGTGCCGACATCACCGCGGCCGAGCCAAAAGTCTACGTTGCCGCGAAGAAACTTCTGGAATGGCGCGGCGGTGGCAGCACCGGCTGGAGTTATGCGTGGCGGATTCCACTCTGGGCGCGTGTGGGCGACGGCGACTACGCCTTCAGCCAGTTGTCGCAACTTATCACCAAACGCACGCTACCCAATCTGTTTGATCTCTGCGGGCCATTCCAAATTGACGGCAATTTCGGAGCAACCGCGGGCATCGCGGAAATGCTGCTACAAAGTCAGCAGAGGACGGCTTCGCCTGAAATCTCAAAATCCAAATCACAAATTCCAAATTTGCCGGATAGTGTATCTGGCGGGGCGGGTGGTTCGAATGGTCCGACCGCCGCTCGGGCCGTTGAGGGCAACGGCCCCTACCGCCCAGACGTTGTGATCATCGATCTGCTTCCCGCTTTGCCGAAAGCCTGGCCAACGGGTTCGGTTACCGGTCTCTGTGCTCGCGACGGTTTCGAAGTCGATCTCGCGTGGCAGAACGGCGCGCTTACCCACGCCGTCATTCATTCGAAACTCGGCCAGCCATGCATCGTACGCTGCGCCGGCAAGTCACTCGAGCTGCACCTTGCCACCGGTGAATCCGTGACGCTCGATCGCACTCTAAAACGGTAGGGGCCGTTGCCCCCAACGGCCCGTCAGGACGCCCCTGCGACTGAACGCAACCGCCTTCGCGTAGCACGTCATTCGAACAACGTAGCAGCCGTGGTAACACGACTGGCCAGCGGTGTCACCACCGCTGCTACATTCGGTCGTAATCCAAACCCGATCAGTTTTTGCCGCAAAAGAACGCAAATATTCCGTTTCCAAGAGACATCTCAAGGCGCCTATGGGCGCTCGGAACATTTACGCCAGGACGACGCGACTCTTTTCGTGACTCTTCGTGGCCAACCCTCCGGCCATTCGGTTCACCACACCGACTCGAACTGATAGGTGCCCGACTCCACCGCAAACACGTCGCGATCGCCGTCGTGTCTGAGTAACCTGACGCCCGGTGTTTTTTCCACTGGCTGACCGGATTCAAACACCCGTCCTTTGCCTGACACCGGCAAATAAACCGTTGCCGTTGTATTCGCAGGAATCGTGACGTTAAGACGGAAGCCGCCGCCCGACTTCGTCCAACGAACTTCAATCGGGCCATGAATCGATTTATATCCAGCTTCCACCGACGTCAGGTCGCCCACCGGTTGAGGACGAATGATAATTCTTTTGAATCCGGGCCCTTCCGGATCAGATGCGATACCCGCGAGATCGGCGTAAAACCATTCGATGATCTGCCCGAGCATGAAATGATTGTGTGACCCGCCGACGCTTGCGTGCCACGATTCCGTGAGGGCCGTGGCTCCTTGCTTGAGCTGATAACCGTAGCCAGGCTTCTCATCCTGATTGATCAGCTTGTAGATCACGTCCGAGCGACCCGTCTGCGCGAGCGCAAGCAGCAGGTAGCGAAAACCAATATCCCCGGCGCTGGCATAACCTTTCGCTTCAACATCGGCCACCAATGCCGCCAACACCCGCTCCCGGTCGCGTGACTCGATGAGTCCCATCACAAGCGGTATCGCCAGCGATGCTTGTGAAGCCGTGCCATAGAGTCCATCTTCCCGTCGGAACTTCGCCACGTACGCACTCCGAATTTCTTCGGCCCGCTTCACGTAACGCGCGGCGTCTTCCTTGTGTCCCAACAGATCCGCCGCCTCAGCCAGCTTGCGCGCATCTTCGTAGAAAAATGCCGTGGCAGTAATGGGCGCAGGAGTGAGATTCGCGCGTTTGCCGCCGCCGATCTCGTAGTCGTACCAATCGCCCAGGCCGTTCGAGAGAATATTATCTTTCGCCTGCGATTCGAGATATGCGAAGTAATGCTTCATCGCGTCGTAGTGCGTCCGCAACAATGCGGGATCACCGGTGAATTCGTATTGCTGCCACGGCACGAGCATGAAGGCCGCGCCCCACTCCGCCGCATCGCGAAACGAACCTTTAAACTGCGTGTATTCCGGCGCGATGTTGGGAATGAGTCCTTCAGTCGTCTGCGCCTCCGCCATATCGGACATGCCCTTGGCGTAAATGCGGGCAACGTCGAATTCATAGCGGATGGAAGGTCCATTGAGGTGATACTGCTCGATCCAGCCCAGTTTTTCGCGATGCGGACAATCAGTGAGGATCGACACCATGTTCGACCGTTGTGCCCAGCGAACGAGATCGTGAATCCGGTTCAGCAAAGGATTCGACGTGGTGAAATGTCCAATCGGTTCCGCAGAGGAATGCACAATTATCATCTCGACCGAATCGATCTTCGGCTTCGGTCCATTTTCATTTGCCGGAACCATTTCAGCGTAGAGATAACGCGAACCGACATAATAAAACTGCGGAAAACACGTTTCCTCGCCGTCAGTGGCTTTGGTATATTGCCACCACGCACTGCCACGGTGCGCGCCGCCCATGGTGCCGCGTTCGATCGTACCGTCTTCTTTGATGACCTCGCCAGGAATCAGTCGCACGGTTGATCCCGCTGGACCGCTCACCCGAAGCCGCGGCATGAAGGAAGCATTCTGCCCGAAATCGTAGAGCACCGCTCCCGACGCGAGTTCCCGCCGGCTCACCGGTCGACGCGTCTCGATCGCTTTCAGCGGTTCTGCCGCATGACTCTGACCGCGCAACACCGCCAGCGAATCAGCGGTGGCCACGGCCGGACTCCACGTCGTCGCATCGAAGCCGGCTTTATTCCAGCCCGTCGGCGACCGCCGCGCATCATAATCCTCCCCGCCGTAAATACTGGAAAACGTAATTGGCCCCGCATGCGTGCGCCAATGCCTGTCCGTACCGAGTATCTCCACGGATCCGTCGGCATACTCGAGCCGCAGTTGCATAATGGCGCGCAACTGACCGAAATCGCCGACGAACTTGGCGAAGCGCCCGGGAGGCCGCGCCACGCGATACATGCCGCTGCCGAGAGTAATCCCGGCAGCATTGCGTCCTTCGTGTAACAAGGCCGTCACGTCGCGCGTATCGTAAAGCACGGTATCGCGATAATCCGTCCAACCCGGCGAGAGCACATCGTCGCCCGCTTTGGCGCCGTTGAGCGAAAGCTCATATTGCCCAAGGCCCGTGATGTGCGCCAGCGCGCGACGCAACCCGGACTTCACCGTAAAATCATTTCGCAGCAACAAAGTTTCCGTCGGCTCCGACGACCCAATCCACGAAGCCTGCCACCTTGTCGCGTCGGAGCCGAAAGGCGAAGATGGATCGTCACTACGCGATAACCCCATCGTCCAAGTAGCCGGCTCACTCCACGCCGTTGGCTGTCCATCGCGGTCCCAAGCGCGCACTTTCCAGAAAACTTGCTGCGACGAAACCAGCGCGCTCCCCGCGTAGGAAATCTGCGTCGTTTGAGCACCGGGCGTTTTTCCGCTGTCCCATAAAATTGCGTGGTCAGCCGCAAGCTGTTCGCGCGAGGATGCGACCTGCACCTGCCATGCCGTTTGACGCTGGCCGCGTTCGGTCGATTCCACCTGCCAGGAAAGCGATGGCCGGGCGACGTCGACGCCGAGTGGATCGATTGCGTAGCCACATTTGAGATTGGTCACGCGCAATGGTTCGGCGGCTTGCAGCGAACAACAAATCGCGATAAGCAAAATTGGTAGGGGCCGTCTCGGCGGCCATAGCCTTGGCGACGGCTGCTGCCCCCAACGGCCCGGGCGGCAAACGCGCGCATTCCACAATATCCGGCCTGCTGCGGCTACATTCGAAACGAAAAAACGCCTCCAATAATTCGCCGCGTTCGCGGGCCGTTGGGGGCAACGGCCCCTACCGTCGGACTCGATCAATCGATTATTGGCTGCATCTCGCCCGATCATTGTAGCAGCGTTGGTAACACCGCTGGCCAGCCGTGTCACCACGGCTGCTACGTTCGAGACGAGAAACCGCCCGCGACAATTCGCCGCGCGCGCGGACCGTTGAGGGCAACGGTCCCGACCCGCAATCGCCGGAGAATTCGCGATAAAATTTTTGATGCCCCCTTTCACAATTTCTTCGGATCGAGCACGACGTGTTTGATTTTCTTGCGGTCCCACGTGTACGTGATGTGCACCTGGCCATCGGACGTTTGAATTACGGCGGGATAAGCGTAACCACTGGTGCGCGGCTCGGTCTCGAGCGTCAGTACGCGATGCCACACCAAGCCGTCCTCAGACACCGCCACGTCAAGCGGCCAGCGGTTGCCCTTCGCTTCTTCTGGACGATGACCGGTATGATTATAAACGATCAACTGCCGGCCGTCGGCGAGCGTCACGGCGTCAGTGCCGGAATTCGGATTGGGCAATTCGGTCGCGGTGAGCGCGCTCCACGTCTTGCCGCCATCCTTCGACCACGTCTGGGCCACCACCCCTTGCTTCGTGCGGCAGAGCGCCTGCAGCGCGCCACCTTTGTGAAATAACACACTGGGTTGGATCGCGTCGAGGCCGGGACCTTTCCCCACCGGCGCACTGCGTTGCCAGGTTTTTCCCGCGTCGCGCGAAATCTCGAAATGCACCAGCCAGCCCTCCTTGTTCCCCTCGGTACTCGAAGGCGAGATCCACGTGCCATCCGGAAGAATCACCGGTTTGTTTTTGATCGGACCGAGAATGCCTTCGGGTAAACGACGCGGTGTGTCCCAAGTTTTTCCGCCATCATGGGAGGTGACGACCATGCCCCACCATTTGGCCGGCGATGGACCGACCTTATAGAATAGATGCAACGGGCCACCCGGCGGCTGGAACAGCACCGGATTCCACGTCGGTTCACGGGGACCAGAGGGTTGAATGCCATCGGCGACCTCCACTGCGTCGAGCCACTTCCCATTTTCCTGACGAGCCACCCAAATACCGACATCGGGATTGCGTTCCTTCGTGCCACCAAACCACGCAGCGATCACCTGCCCGGGGTCCGTCTCCACGAGAGTGGACGCATGGCACTCCGGATAAGGTGCGTGTTCATTGATAAATTCCGCCGCGACGATGGGAGACCGATCGTCAGCGAATGCGAGGGCGCTGAGGAAAAGCAAACAGAATAGTGTTTTCATAAAATTCACGCGATCAGTGTGGGTTGGAGCACGTCACGCTTGGCAAAACCGAAAGCGGCGACGAGGAGAAGCGCTGCGCCTGCGATATAAATTATTCCGCCGAAGGCGATCGCTTCACTCATATTATCGATGTCTTTTTCGTGTCGCCCGTACTTGGTGGCGAGTCCCACGGCCAGCGGCCCAAGCGCCCCACCGCCCCAGCCAACGGTATTCATGATTCCCGCCGCAGTCGCTCTCGCGCGCGGCTCGATTACATCGTAAAGCGAAGCGAAAATATTGGCATCATACAGCCCCTTGCAAAGTCCGAAAAGTGTCATCGCGACCAGCAGCGTGCTCACTTCCTTCGTCAGACCTACCAGCCCGATGAACGCTGCTCCGGCCAGCAATCCGAATGCCTGCACCAGAATGCGCCCACCCGCCAAACGTCGGGCCAGCGCATCGGCCAGCAACCCGCCCACCGGGACACTCAACGCACTGGCAAGATGAATAAAGACGGAACCCGACAATCCCGCGGTCGTGAGCTTGAACCCGAATTTTTCCGTCAGAAAGGTCGGCGTCCACGTCAGAAAAATCGTAGCAACAAAATTGGCGCCAAGAAACGCGAGCATCAGCAATACCGCCGTCGGGCGTCGAAACACTGACCGCAGGGTATCTGCCACGCCGAACGCGGGCAGCATCGGGGCCGCCTCTGCCGATGACGCACCGTCGGCGGCTCCGCGCACCGGTTCGCGCAGGAAACGCCAAAGAACGAGAGCCAACACCAGACCGGCGCCACCGAAGAAATAAAATCCCACCCGCCAGCCATAGTGCTCTGCGAACCAAGCGCCGAGCCAGCTGCCCCCGATGGTGCCGGCATAAACGCTCGACTGGTGCAGCGACATCGCGCGCGAGCGCGTGCGCCGATCGTGGTAGTCGCTCACGAGTGACATCGTCGCCGGAAAATAAAAAGTTTCGCCCAGTCCTTCGAGCGCACGCACCGCCACGAATTGCCAGAGCTTGCTGCACCAACCGGTAAATACCGTGATTCCACTCCAAAACAGACAACCTCCCAGAATGAGTTTCTTGCGCGACACCCGGTCCGCGATGAAACCAGCGAAGGGCGCACCCGCCGCGTAGACCCACGCGAAGGCTGATCCGATCAATCCGAGCTGGATCGGACCAAAACCGAACTCCTCCTTCAGTTTCGGAAAGACCGAGAAGATCGCCTGCCGGTCCGCATAATTGAAAAAGCAGATAAACCACAGCATGCCGACTACCGCCCATTTGTAGTTTTTGCCGGTCATGTGGATAATCTTGAAGGGCGTACAAGCCTGGCTGCGGATGAGTGAAGTAGCCCAGCGCGGGAGCGCAGGGTCCCGCGCCTCCCGGCGCGGGCTACAGGGTACGGATCAATTTCTGTCTTCCCAAAATAATAGGCGTGAAAGCTCATTACTTTTGTCGGGAAACATTCGGCCACGCGGCGAGCAATTGCGTTATCACTACCCGCGGCACCGCGACGATACATCCATGCCGCGCGTCTTTTGGGAAAACCACTTTTTCGCTCATGTCCTCCCAGTGCATGAGGTCCTGCGAACGTACCATCCCAATGACGTTGAGCATGTGCTTGTCGAAATACACGCGATACTCCTCGCCGACCTTGATCGCGGTTGGCCCCTCCGCCCAATAGTTGCCCGTGATTGCCGGGGAAGCCTCGCTCCATGGACCTTCGGCCGCTGTGCCGCGAATCATCCGGATGTTTTTCTCCGTGTGCGGCTGCACGGTTTCATTTTTCACGAACATCAACCACGAGCCATCGCTGTCGTGTAGCAAATTAGCATCGATGACATTGAATCCGCCATCGTAGAGCAGCTTCGTCGGTGTGTAGTGCGTGAAATCCGTCGTGGTCGTGGCGTAGATGCGATGATTTCGCTCGGCACGCTTGTTCGACATCGCCGTCTCAGGAAATCGCCCGAGGATCGTCGTGGACCAAAAGATCAGATAATGTTTTTTGGCGTCGTCCCAAATAATTTCCGGAGCCCAGCAATTTTGCGCCTCGGGTTCGTGTTTCATGACCGGAATGGTCTGCTGATCCGACCAATGGATGAGATCCTTGGACGATGCGTAGCCGATGTCCCGTCCGGTCCAGCCCGTCGTCCACACAAGATGCCACGTATCGTCCAGGCCCCGGTACAGACAGGGATCCCGCATGATCTTCGCTTCGCCAGCGGCCGGTTTCAGGCAGCTCTTGCCGCCATTGAGCATCTCGAATTTGTAACCGTCCGAACTCCACGCGAGCCGGAATCCCTCGCTTTCGCGATCATGATAGAAGTAAGCGAACAGATAACACGTCGACGGCAATTCGGCAGCGCGCGTGATGGGCAGCAGCGCTATAAAAGCGACAAAAGCAAACAAGCCAGCGAGCCCCGTCATCCTAAACGCAGTGAATAAATCGAACCGTGAATTTACCCACCAGGCTGCTTGCCAATCCGTCGTCGGGCTGGCCCTTGTGGCCATGCCGTCCGATCTGGAATACGATCTCGTGTCCGTGTGGTCTGGTTTAGGACTGGACCTCGTGGCCATGCCGTCCGTGCTCGACACTACGGCGTGGCCACGAGGGCCAGCCCTACAGGTCCGATCGGAAATAGACGATCTACGTCTCATACTCAATCCGTCGGCAATTCCGTTTTCACCGGCTTTCCATCATTCCCGAGCCGGCGAATTCGCAGTGCGATCCCCGCTTTGCCCGGCAGGTTCACGGTGCGACCGCCCGCGTCGACGAAATGATAATTATCCAGTTTCTTCGTCACAAACTCCCCGGATATCGGCGTAATGGTCATGGCCCACGTATCGATCACTTCGACGGAATACCGCTGACCGTCCTCGACGCCGTTTTTGTACAATTCGAATATCCATGCGGTCGGGGCCGCTTTTCCGAAATACGTCAGATAATATTCGCCCGGCTTTCCGCCGGTCGTGGGATCCTGCCACTTGTCGATCGGATCGATTCCTTCGTGTGGTCCGTCCTCGAGAATCTTGCGCAGAAACGCCAGGCGCGGTGCACTCTGTCCGGTCAACTTGCCGCCGAAGGACGTCCACGTGTCCTCCTTAACCGTGAAAAAATAATCGCCGTGTCCAACATAGGTGCCGGCGACCGTGCCGCACCAGAAACGATGCACCATCTCTTCGCCGGAAAGATTGCCCCAGCGAAACAGGCTGGAGCCTTCATATTTGACCTCATCGTAAACCACGGGCTTGCGCCACACGCCGCGATACATCTCGGCCCGGCCCGGCTCTTCCACCGCGGCGCCGTTCTGCATCGAGACGTGAGTGATCCACGGCTTGGTTTGATCGAAAATCAGCGCACCGTTATGGATCGATCGCAAATGCTGATAGGGGTCGCATTGTTGGACGAGCTGCCCAATCCGATCCCAGTCGGCCTCGGTCTTTGTACGGAGAAAATCGTACTCGTTGGCGAGCGACCACCAGATGTGGCGGAAGGCGCCAAAACGAGCGACGACGTAGCGCACGTAACGCTCGTCTGCTGCGGCGTCCATCGTCTCGAAGCCCCATTTGCCATAGGGATTGAACAGGATGACATCGGCCTCGATACCGAGGTCGCGAAGTTGGGCGAGACGCTTCTCGTAGTGCCGAAAAAATTCCGGGTTGAAGCGCGTGAAATCCCATGAGTGCGGCGGCGTGCCGGCAAAAGGCCAGCGAGACGGAGCGAATTTTTCCTGATAAGCCGTCGGCTGCTGCGTAATGAGCATGCGCGCCTTGTTAAACGGCGCGGCCGCGAGCGTTTTCAGTGTCTGCTCCTGCACGTCCTCGGGTGTATCCAGCCAGTTGTAGATGGTCGTGCCGATTTGTTTGAACGGCGTGCCGTCGGCATACGCAAAATGAAACGTGTTGTGCACGCGAACGGGACCGTGATTGCCCTTGGTAGCTGGCGTGACGCTGAAAGTTCCGGTTTTTCCTGTCAGGTCCCACCGGTTGCTCTTTGTCTCGTAGCGCCACTCACCCGTCGCGTCCGGCATGAACCGCACGCGGTAAACTCCTTCGCCATCATAGAAACCGGCAACCTCCACGGTTGTGCGCCCGTTGGTGAACGTCGCCTCCGTCCGCACGTCGACAAACGGATTTCCCTCGGATGGTCCTTTGAGTTCGATTTCAAAGATCGACCATTTTTCAACGGAACTTGGCGCGGTTGCGAAGAGGGAAATCACGCCACCAAGGGCAGCTAGAACGAAGGCTAAACAACGCATGACGGTTTTCATGAAAAAATATTAACCACGGATTTCACGGATGAACACGGATGGGAAAATACATCCGGAGGTTGAACCACTAATGGCCACTAAGATCCCACTAATCCAATCTCCTAAAATTAGTGGGATCTTAGTGTGCATTAGTGGTGCCCTCCTTCCGAAATTATCCGTGTTCATCCGTGTGATCCGTGGTTGCTTTGAATGAATTCTATTTCAACGCGGTTGCACGTCGCCGGCTTCGGGCAAGCCGGTGATTACCGCTTTGCCGGGAAACTTTGCGCGATACTCACGTGCCATCGCCGCGATGGATTCAGCGTTCGGACGCCCACCTTTCCACAAGCGTTGATGCTGTCGCGGCGCGAGATCGGTTCCCCCTGCGGGAGCGAATTCTTTTCCCGACGAGGTGCGAAACCAGTAAGTGAGATCGATGACATCAATGGTCGTGGAGCGCACTGGATCGGCCAGGATGGCGTCCTGTACGTTCTTCGTCGCGCTGAGCGCGATCAACGGATGTTTGCCGGTTTCCTTCTCCCACTCCGCCACGACATCGAGCCAGAATTGCATGAAGTGCAGTGGTCCGCTGTTTTCAGCGGTCAGCGTATGAATGACGTTAGGCTCGTCCGCGAGATTGGCGAGGCACTGACGAATATAGGCGCGATGCAATTCGCGATGGAGCGGATTCGACAGATTATAGAATTCCGCGGCCATCTTCATCGTGTCGCCCGTGAACGGCACTGGCTCGGTGAAACCCGTGTGGTTGATATTGTTCACCGGCCGCCAAGGCGAGTCCACCCAATGAGCCCCCGCCTCGAGGATGTTATGCTGGAAATACATTTCGTTCACGAGCACGAGTCCCTTGGCGCGAGCGAGTGCAGCGAATTCACGGAGCCGGTCAAAGTACCAGGGATTATACTTGGTGAGATCGTAGCGACTGAGCCCGTCCCACGCCGCACCCTGTCCGCTGCGCGCGAAGGGTTGCTCGTAAAACGGCGGCCACACGTCGGCATCCGGACGACGAAACCGTTCGTGATCCATTCGGCGGCGATCGTACCACAGGCCGTAATGGTGCCGTAATAGCACCTGATGATTTGCGACCATGTTGTTCGTCAGTTCGTCGAGGTCGTCGGTTAAAGTCGGCCCCGTCATTCCCGGAGCAAAGCGAGTAATCGCTGGTTTGGTAGGCTCAACATCCTCGAGCAAGAAACCACGCCACCATGAAATTTCCGCCTCATGTCCCATGACCGGCGCGCCACCGACCGTCAAAACACCATCAGTCAGCGCGAGTGGTTTGTCGGTTGCATTAGGTTTAGGTGCAAGCCGCGCTGCTAAATCGGGCACCGCATCTTCCAACTGCGGCAAAGTAGCAGCCGTGGTAACACGGCTGGCCACTGCACCGGCCGTCTCACGACGGCTGCTACTTAATGAATTTAATGTCTCAAGCGCCTTCGCCCCCAACCGTTCCTTGAGCTGCGCACGATAAAGACTCTCGGGCTGGATAAATTCATTCACTTCACTCCACCAGCCGTCCCCCACGAACTGGCCCCACACTCCATCGGCCCAATTCATCGCCGTTGGCGGTGCACGGCAGATAATGATCGGCGCAGAGCATTGCCAGAGCATCGAGTTCGCTGCCGCCCAACCCACGCCTTGATTCCAAGTCTCGCGATTGTTCAGCTCGAGCGTACCGCCATCGAGCGTCACGTTGTCGAAAAGAATTCCCGACGCCCAACTTCCGGTCGACCCGCTGAATCCCGTGCTGCGCAATGCGGTGCATTCTAAAAACACATTCGGGCCTCCCGCCTCGTATCCGACGGTAAAATCATTGCGACCATCCTCTGCGTGACAGCGTAGAAACAAAGTCTGTTGGCCATCGGTGTGAAAAGTGTGCCGGCGATAGCCGCCAAGTTCCGACACCGGAGCCAGCGAAACGCAGTCCTGCACCGTCACCTGGCTGCTCTCCGGTCCGACGTTGATCACTGAACCCGCAAAATGAACCGCGGTAACAGCTGCCACCCACCCGTCGCGCACAGCGTCCAGGTGAATCGCCTCCCAGGCATGTTGTTCGTCCCGCGGATTGGTCGCATCAAAAGCGGATTCACAGCGAAGATTCTCCACTCCCACTTTCGTCAACCGGCCGCCCCAAGTGTAGGAGGTCACAGTCGCGTCCCCCAATTTTTCATCGAGCGCAGTTGTAATCGGTGCATCGACGGTGATTTTTTTGCCAGAGATTGCCGTGATCGTCCGGTCCCAAGTCAGCGTAAACGCCGGAGTCTTCCACGTAAATTGTTCCCGCCCCGGCGCGACATCCATCCCGAGCGCGTGAATCCATTCCCTGGTCGCAGGTCGCGAAATTATCACGGTATCGCCCACTTTAAATCCGCCCGACTTTTTTAATTTCAGGGTGGTCGCACCAACTGATACTCGCACGTCACCGACCGCCACCGGCACGCCAGTGCCTCGATCAAACTTGCCAACAATTGCAATTAGCGCGCGCCGGCCCGTGCCCGTTGCGACTAGCACAGTGCCACCTGAATCAGCTCCTGCGCCACGCAACACGACACCGCTAGCAGAAATTTTTATTTGTCCGGCAATTTCGTAATTCCCCGCGGCGAGCTGCACGGCCCCACGCAACCCGGACGCGTCCGGCGCAAGACTTCCGACGTAATCGAGGGCGGCCTGGATGCGCGCGCCATCGTCGCCATCGACTGGTTCGACCAGCACCCGAGCGGGCACGTCCGGCAACGGCACGCCACCCCCACCGTAGCCCGCGGACGAAAAATCCGGCGATCGGTTGCCGTTTGCGTCAACCGTGTATTCAAGCTTCCCGTCCTTGGACAACTTAACCACCGGCGGACGCTGCACGGCTTGCGTCAACACGGGCAGCAGGCAAAGGACGAACACAGCCACACGTGAAACTTTCAAGCGCGCGGGCACCTTCGCGCGCAAAATCGCGGAGCCGGCGCTCGTCAGCGACCGAGGCGTGCCGTCAAGCGGCAGCCCTGCAAAACATTTAAACCACGCGACGGTTGATCTCACGCAGTGAAGTAGCCCTGCGCAGGAGCGCAGGGTCCCGCGCCTCCCGGCGCGGGCTACACTCGAGGGTGCGATTTCTGCCACCCCGGAATCACAATCGTTCGATCTCATGCGGTAGTGAACAGAATGGTTCATGGCAGCATCCCTGTCACGCGTTCAAGTCGGTCGCTGTGCGCGATAATCCGGCCCGCGACCAATACCGTCAGACCAGCTCCCCGTCCGTAACGTTTGCCATCACGATCCCAGATGATCGACAAATCACGTCCGTGATACCGGAGGCCATCGAGACAAAACCAATCCCACTTGTCTGTTGGTAACAGTGGCGCGATTTCCACCGTGCCATCCGCCCGCGGACGCAGCCCCACCAGACCGGCGATCAACAAATCAGCATACGTGGAGTGGTTGTAATAGAAGCTGCGGGGATCGCGGCCCTTCAACCACACTCCGGTTTTCTCATCCAAATATTCCCCGATGTACGGCAATCCGTCGTAATGCTGGCTGCGCGTGTAAGTGAGAAATGCATCGAACCAATCGCTGGTCGTCACCGCATTCTGCGCCGGATAATCGCGCAGCACATTCGCGAGCGCGGTAAGCGTTTGTGACGTCGCGAACGGCCACACCGCTCCGTCCCACTCACACGTGCCTGTGCCATGCGTACGAAATTGCGGGTGACGCCGCTCTGCCGTCGTGATCCCAAAAGGAGCCTTGAATCCCTGCTCGTCGGTGAACTGCTTCCAGGCCACCTCGTAACCTTTTTCTTTTTCCGGCAGCTCAAAATACCAGGGAATAAACCCAATCTGCTCGCGCACGGGAATCGGCGAAAGTTCTTCGGTGACCGAGCCAAAAAAATCGAGCGACTTATTCCACAACGTCGCTTCCACTGATTGGCGTAACGCCGCCGCCTTCGCTTCGAATTCCGCGACGAGTTCCGCTCTTCCCGCGACGCGTGCCATTTCCGCCAGCGCCTGAGCGTTGCCGAACATGTAAGCGCTAATGGTCGGCCGCACATTCTTCAGCTTGCGACCACCGCTGATGGATTCCTCCATCGCGTCCCAGACATCCGCCTGCCAGAAAAGTCCATCGGCACGCATTCGGTCCGTTTCCCATTTGCGATAGTCCGCCACCAGATCCTCGAGTAATCCCGTGAGCGCCGGTGTGTCCTGGGTTACAAGCCAGCGCTGCCACAGCGCATACTGGAACCATTGCGAATACTTGTGCAGATGATCCTGCGGTTTGCCCTGATTTTCGCGCAGCCAGTAAAGGACGTAGTCATCGAGATACGATTGATCGCGCAACCACCGTCCTTCCGACAATTGATGACCGAGTGCGCTACTGACTGGACGCGGCTTGGTGAGAAATTCCGTCAACACCCAGCGTCCGCTCCCCTGGTCGCGCTTGAGATGTTTGCGCAATGACCACCAGCGAAACCAATAAATTCCCTCCACCTCGCGATCGGAGCATTCGAAGAACGGCACATTCGTCTGCAACCAATCCCAAGCAGCCGCGTTTGGCACCGCGTTGACGATGGTCTCAGGTTCCATCGCGTTGAAACCTTCGATGCGACGCGCAAAATCGCCCGTGCTTAAAACATATCTTCCGCCCGGTGCGGGTAACGCCGCATTTGTCGTTGCCGCGCCCATCATTTCTGTCGCGAGTACAGACCACCCAGCGAGCCACAGCGCGAAAACGCAGAGACGTGGAATCAGGCGATCAAACATGGTTGAGGGTAAGACGGAAATTCGGATGACGCGGCCCGAAGGCGGGAGGTGCGCCGGCGTCTGAAAATGCACCAAGGGAGTAAAGACACTAAATAGAGCATCCTACACCAAGGGAACAGGAACTTCTCCCTCATTTAGGAATATTTCTGACGGTATTATAATACTCCTCACAGGCAGGTTCGCCGAACACGGTTGGCCGGTGATCAAGGAGGCGCCGCGGACAATTGTCCGACTCCCACAATGCCAGCATTTAACGCAGAACTATCGCGATCACCCGGCGAACCGCCGGTTCGTTCGATCCGTTCAAATAACTCGCGCAAACTATTTTCCCCCAGTGCGCCCGAGCATTTTCTGCGATTGCCAATCGCGCGGATGAGTAATGTGGCTGTAGGTGAGTTCCTCGCCCCATGAGTCTTCGTCCCCTTGATTACGCCGTGATCGTTTGCTACGGCCTCGTAATCGCCGGCATCACCTTTTTCTTCGCCCGACGCCAAAAAACGTCGGCGGACTATTTCGTGGCCGGACGGGCAATGCCAGCGTGGGCGGTGGCCATGGCGATGATGGCCGCCCTAATCAGCAGCAACACGCTCGTGGGGCATCCCGCCACCGTCTACCAGAAAGGAATGATCCTGCTGCTCGGCAGTCTCACTTTGCCGCTGGTGCTCGTTTTCGTCGCGAAGGTCATCGTGCCATTCTATCGCCACACGATCGGCATGAGCGCCTACGAGTATCTCGGCGCCCGCTTCGGCGTCGGTGGCCGGCTCTACGCTTCGATCTGTTTTATGGCGGACCGCCTTTTCGATGTCGGCATTACGATGCTGACGACCGCTGTACCGATCGGAGTGATTACAGGATGGGATCTTCAACCGGTGATTTTTCTGACCGCGGGTTTCACAGTGATCTACACGGTGATTGGCGGCATGGAAACCGTGGTCTGGACGAGCGTGGTGCAGGGATTCGTTTTCGTCGGCGCCGCCGTCATCATCGTGGTCCGACTGGTTTTCGCACCCGAATGCGGCGCACCGGGCGCGGTCATCACCGCGGCTTGGGACGCAGGACGTTTCAATCTGGGCAATTTTGATTTTTCGTGGCGCTCGCTCTTCGACGCCAATCTTACCACGCAGTGGCTGCTCCTGCTCGCGTACACCGCCAATTGGGCGCGACGTTACATCGCCGATCAACACATGGTGCAGCGCTATCTGATCGCGCGCACAGACCGCGATGCCAGTCGAGGCGCACTGTGGAACGGACTCCTGTGCGTGCCGGTCTGGGCAATCTTCATGTTCATCGGTGCATGTCTCTACGGCTATTACGCGACCAGCGGTGCCCCGGCACCGTCAGTGCCTGACGAAGTGATGCCGCATTTCATCATTCATCACATGCCGGCCGGAATCGTCGGGCTGATGCTCGCCGCAATTCTCGCCGCCTCGATGTCTTCCATCAGCCCCGATCTCAACAGCATCGCCACTGCTTTCACCGCCGATATCGCCGGAAATTATTATCCGAAAATGACCGATCGCGCGCGACTATTCACCGGCCAGGCCGGGGTCGCCGTGGGTGGTGCTCTCGCGCTCGCAATCGCACTTTTCATGGCACCCGAAGGCGGCGGCTCCACCATCATGGAACGCGCCGTGACTGTAGCCGCCATTCTCTCCGGCGGCATGCTGGGGTTGTTTTTTCTCGGCTTCCTCACGCGCCGGGCGACCCGTCGCGGTTGTTATATCGGTCTCGCCACCTGTGCGGTGTTCACCGCTTGGGGCACGTTAACGGAACCTCACACGCGATTGCTCGATCTCGGATTCAATTTTCCGCTTAACCCAATTCTCATCGGTATTCTCGGGCACGTGATCGTTTTTGCGGTCGGCTATGTCGCGAGTCGGATGTTTGGTGGCTACATCCCGCCGAATGTCGACCAGCTCACCTTCCGCCGCCGTCGCGCTTCCGCGCAGATTCTCGAACCCGAGGCCGTTTCCGTTCACTGATCATGTCGTTTTCCGCTCCACGTCCCATTTCCTTGCTGCAACCACCGCGAATTCATTTCGGTGCCGGCTGCGCCGATGAAGCAATGGCGGAACTTGCGCGTGCGGGTCATCGACGCATTTTCCTGATCACTTCGCCTTCGGTTCTCGCTCAAGTTCGCGCGCTGGGCGCCATCCTTTTTGCCGCGGGAGCGACCGTTGAATTGACTACGAGTGTATCACCGGAACCGACGGTGGCTTGTTTCGAGCAACTCCGGCAACACGCGCGGGCCTTCGCGCCCGACTTGGTACTCGCCATCGGTGGAGGCAGCGTGCTCGACGTGGCAAAATTGGTCGCTGTCCTGCACCTTCGCCCGGAACCGATCGGCGAATTTTACGGAGTCGGCCTCCTGCCCGCTCGCAAAACCACTCTCGCGTGCGTGCCCACGACCGCCGGCACCGGCAGCGAAGTTTCTCCAAACGCGCTGCTCTTCGATGAAAGCGCTGTCGCGAAAAAAGCCGTGATCAGTCCCGCGCTGGTTCCGGATGTGGCCGTGGTCGACCCGCGTTTAATGGTGTCGTTGCCGCCGGCGCTCACCGCCACGACCGGCATCGACGCGCTTACGCATTGTCTCGAAGCCTACACGAACCGCGCTGCGCATCCTGTCGTGGACATCCACGCGCTGGAAGGCGTTCGCTTGATTGGCGCAAATCTGGCGCGCGCGGTCGCCCACGGCTCCGATCTCGCGGCCCGGTCCGCCGTCGCCCTGGGCAGCTTGTACGGCGGACTTTGCCTCGGACCGGTGAATACCGCCGCCGTGCATGCGCTGGCTTATCCGCTCGGTGGCGAATTTCATCTCCCGCACGCCCTTTCCATTGCGCTGTTGTTGCCCCATGTCGTTCGTTTCAACGTATCCGCCGACCCGGCACGTCACGCAGCGCTCGCCCTTGCGCTGGGAGCAGATCCCACCGGCAGTGACGAACGCGCCATCGCCGCGCAGTTGCCAGATTTGCTCGAGCGCCTTCTCATCGCCTGCCGTATTCCGCGCGGTTTGGGCAACCACGGCATTCCCCGCGACGCTCTGCCGCGCATGGCCGACGCCGCGATGCAAGTCACCCGGTTGCTTAAAAACAACCCGCGCGAAGTCACCCGCGCCGATGCCATCCAGATTTTCGAATCCGCTTACTAATCCAGACGACCCCTCACGTAATCCATGCGCCAGTCATCATATCTTTTTGTAGGAGCAGCTTTATGCCGCGATCAGGATCCTGATCGCGGCGTAAAGCCGCTCCTACAGCAGACACAGACGAACAACATTTCAGAATCCCGCCTCCATCGACAATGAACTCTTTTCCGCGCCATCGGGGCGTGATCGTCCCGCTCGTCACTCCCGTCACCCACGCCGGCCAGCTCGATCAGCCCGCCGCCGAACGCCTCGTGGAGCATCTCGCCAGCAATGGCTGTGGGATGCTCGTGCTCGGCACGACGGGAGAAGTTGCTTCGCTCCCGGCTACGCTTCGCCGGCGATACGTGGAAATCGCCGTCCGCGTGGCGGCAAAACGCGTCCCTGTGTTTGCGTGCATCGCCGCAAACTGTGTTTCCGACTCCATCGAAGCAGCGGGCGATTACTTGCGCAGTGGGGTCGATTCCGTCGTCGCGATGTTGCCCAACTATTTCAAACTCGGCCCCGGGGAAATGCAGGCGTATTTCGAACAGCTCTCGGTTGGTATCGATGGCCCGTTGCTGCTCTACAATATGCCGCAAACCACCGGTATGTCGCTCTCGGTCGAAGTCATCGAACAACTCAGCCGGCGACCCAACATCACGGGGCTTAAGGATTCTGAAAGCACAGCGGGACGACGCGAGCTCGTCGCGGAGCGCCTCGGCGGCCGCCCCGATTTCTCACTCTTCATGGGTGTTGCCGCGAATTCCGTGGCGGCACTGAAACTCGGCTTTGTCGGTCTCGTGCCGAGTTCCGGAAATCTTTATCCGGAGCGCTGGCACGAACTCTACACGGCCGCCCAAACCGGCAACTGGTCCCGGGCGGAAGAACTCCAGCAACAGCTCGACACCATCGGGGCCGTTTTCCAGCGCAACCGCACGCTCGGCCAGTCGCTCGCAGCGTTGAAAGCCGGCGTGGGTTTGCGCAAACTTTGCAGCCCCGCCATGGTGCCACCGCTCACCGCTCTCGACGAAGCCGATTGCACGGCAGTGCGGGATGAACTCGTTCGCCTCGGTTAAATTTAATTCCATGTCCCGTTTACCACTGATTGTCCTGGCAGATGATTTGACCGGCGCGGCCGAAATTGCCGCCATCGCTCACAACGCAGGGTTGCGCGCCGTCGTCTACACCACGCCACCGAATGCGCATCCCGTCGACGCGGACGTTCTGATCTTCGATACCGACACGCGCCTTTCCCCACCTGCTCAAGCGGCGCGCCGCGTCCGCGGTTTCGTCAACCGGCTCAAAAAGCTCCCTCACGCCGGTCTCTTCAAGAAAACCGATTCCGTGTTGCGCGGACCCGTACTGGCCGAGCTCGCCGCCTGCGCGAGCGCGCTCGGCCGGAAGCGAACATTGCTGGTGCCGTGCAATCCGTCGCTGGGAAGAATTATTCGCGACGGCCGCTATCTCATCGCCGGGAAGCCGCTCCACACGACCGCCTTCGCCCGCGACCCGCATCACCCGCGCGCCACTTCCATCGTGCTCACGTTGCTCGGAGACGAGAAGAAATTCAACGTCACCTGCCATCCGCCTTCAAGTCGTCTGCCGCGGACAGGCATCATCGTGGGCGAAGCCACTTCTCCCGCCGACGTAACCGTGTGGGCCGGACAAGTCGACGCCAACACCCTGCCCGCCGGCGGCGCGGATTTTTTCCGCGTGTGGTTGCAAACCCGCCGCGCCTATCGTGAACCGTCGCGATTGTACCGCCTCCCTGAAGGCGCCGTGTTTTTGATCAATGGCACGATTGCCGCGCCCGAACCGATTTCACCTTTTCCCGTGGATCTTGTCGGCGTCGGCGCCCGTCGACCCTCAAGCGTCAAGCGACTCGTCGCGCGGATTCAGCCGCAACTTTTCAGCAAAGGGTTTGCCGCCGTCACCACGCAAGGTCCGGTGGTGCGCAAAACTTTGGCGTCGACGACGCTCACCCGAACCTTCGTCGGTCTGGCCAAGGAACTGCATGCAGCGGGTGCTTTCCGTCATCTGCTCGTCGCAGGCGGCGCGACCGCCGCCGGGGTGCTGCACAAATTGAAGTGGAGTCAGTTTGAAGTCGTGCACGTCTGGGGCCCGGGCGTGGTTACTCTTCAACCCACCGCGGCACCTGAATTTGCCGTCACCATGAAACCCGGCAGTTATCCATGGCCCGCCAGTCTGAGTCGCGAGCTCGATCCTGCGCAGGCCTCCAGTCTCCATGAACAGCCTTCCCCTCGTTTCGCTCACGCTGGGTGATCCGGCGGGCACGGGCCCGGAACTGATCACGCGGGCATTTGCCGACCCGGCCGTGTGCGCGCTCGCACGCCTGATTGTCGTCGGCAACGCCGCGACGTTGGATCGGGCGCAGTCGTACACCGGCACGAAGCTGCACATCAATCCGATCTCGGACCCCAGCGAGGCGCGCTTCACGCCTAATTCCATCGACGTGCTCGATTTGAAAAACGTCGATGCGGCAAAACTGAAACTCGGCCACGTCGATCCGCTCGCCGGCCGGGCTGCCTACGAATCCATTTGCTCCGCCACTGAACTGGCGCTCGCCGGCAAAGTCAGCGCGATCGTGACGTCAGCGATCAACAAAGTCGCACTCAACGCTGCGGGTCATCGCTTCGACGGCCATACGGGGTTGCTCGCGCATCTTTGCAATGCGCCCGGAGCGACCATGATGCTCGCGGCCGATAAATTACGCGTAAGCCATGTTTCGACTCACGTGTCACTCCGGGAAGCCATTGATCGCGTGCGGCCCGAACGGATCGTCAAAGTTCTCCAGCTCACGCACTCCGCAGTGAAACGCCTCGGCATCGCTCATCCGCGGCTCGCGGTCGCAGGACTCAATCCGCACGCCGGCGAAGGCAGGTTGTTTGGCGACGAGGAGGAAAAATATATTTTGCCCGCCATCGCCCAAGCCCGCGCGCTCGGCTTCGACGTGCACGGACCGTTCGCCGGCGATACGATTTTTTATCGCACGCTGCAGGGAGAATTCGATGCCGCCGTCGCAATGTACCACGATCAGGGACATGTCGCCGCCAAGATGCTCGGCATCTGGCGCGGAGTAAATGTGACGCTCGGTCTTCCCATCATTCGCACGTCAGTCGAGCACGGCACTGATTTCGCCAACGCCGGCACCGGCCGCGGCGACCCCCGCAGCTTAATCGAAGCCATCAAGCTCGCCGCCCTCATGGCCCGCCCTCCCGCCAATGTCTGATCCGCTCACTTATACCAGGTGGAATGTGGTCTCCGATCGTGTTGCGTTCGCCATACATCACATAAGCGTTCCGAGGCTCTCTGTTGTAGCAGCCGTGGTCACACGGCTGGCCAGCGGCGTCACCGCCGCTGCTACATTCGGCAGGAAGTCCGCGTGGGTTGTTGTTTTATCGTTCTCGATAACCGCAACCGCTCACGCCGCACCACCGCTAATCTACACCGGCGAAGACCGCGCCACTTCAGCGGCCGATGGTGGGTTGCGTCCGGTAGTCGGCGTGCAGAATATTCAAGTCGTCCGCGCCAACCGGACTGCGCCGGATCACGTCGACGCTTTGAAGCACACGTATCTTCACGCGCCAATGCTCGCGTGGTGGCACGGAAAATTTTTCCTCGAATATCTGAGCGCCGAGCGCAACGAACACGACAATCCGACCGTGACGTCGCTTACGACTTCGCCCGACGGACTCCATTGGTCGACGCCTCGCGTGGTGTTTCCCGCCTTTGCATTGCCGGACGGTTCGCAAACGATCAACCACCAGCGCATGGGATTCTATGCCGCCGGAGGCCCCGAACGGGCCGCAGGTCCTGAGCTTGTCGAACGGACAGGCCGCCTGTTAGTCCTCGCGTTCTACGGTAAACATCCCGCGCCCAATGACGGCACCGGCCTCGGGCGCGCGGTACGCGAAATTCACGAGGACGGCACCTTCGGACCGATTTATTTTATTCGTATGAACGTGAAGCAACCTTACACGGGCTTCACACCGCCGTTTCCACTCTATACCTCATCGCCTGATGCGGGTTTTGTTGCCGCGTGCAACGCTCTTCTCGCCAACAAACTCATGACCGCCCAGTGGTGGGAGGAAGACCAACTGGACGAAACCGGTTTCTTCAGCGTGAAGGGAAAAGCACTTTCCTTCGTGACCCGTCCTGACGGATCGACTCTCGGCATTTGGAAAAATGCGCTCGTCGCCACGACCACCGACTCTGGCCGAACCTGGACTGAAAAACAATTCGGCGGCAACCTGCCCAACAACGCCTCGAAATACTGGCTGCAACACACCAGCGACAATCGCTACCTCCTCGCACTGAATCCCACTGAACGACTGCGTCATCCGCTCGCCGTCATGACGAGCACCGACAGCGCCAACTTCAGTAATTTGTGGAGCGTGCACAGTGAATTGCCTGACCAACGCTTCGGTGGCGGTTTCAAAAACATGGGGCCGCAGTACGTGCGCGGTATCGAGGAAAGTAACGACACTCCCCCCGACGCCTCATCCGCCGTATGGCTCACTTACTCCGTGAACAAGGAGGATATTTGGATCAGCCGCGTACCCGTGCCGCTCAGCGCGAGTGTGAACGCAGGAACGATCAATGACGATTTTGAACGAGACATCGCTGGCTCATTGCCTGCCGGCTGGAACGTTTACAGTCCGCTGTGGGCGCCGGTACGTGTCATCGAGACCGATTCAGCAAAGACACACGCGCTCGAACTTCGCGATGAGGATCCTTACGATTACGCACGTGCCGTACGGATCTTTTCAGCAACCCACGGCGTGAAAATTTCATTCCGCGTTCTCGCGCAGCAAACCGGCGCACGACTCGAAATCGATCTGCTCGACGCGCACGGCGCACGACCGGTGCGTCTCGCACTTGGCGAAGACAGCCACGTGTGGGCCTGCCATGAAGGACAATGGATGGACGCCGGCCCTTACACCGCCGGGAAATGGCAGCACTTCGAGCTGGAGATTCCCAGAGATCCTAAAGCCGACCGCTGTGCATTGCTGGTCGACGGCAAATCGCCGCTCGCGCGCCCCGCGATCTTCAACGAACCCGTCGCCACAGTTGAGCGACTATCATTCCGCACCGGCGTCTATCGCGACCGCGGCAACGGCGGCCGTGACCTCCCCGACGCCGATAAGAAAGTACCGGCAGCTGGATTCCTGATCGACGAAGTGGTGATTGCCCCAGTCCGATGATGGCCGCGAAAAATAATGCCACCTGTTGTGGCAAAAATGTATTTCCCGGTAGGGGCCGTTGCCCTCAACGGCCCGGATTGAACGTAGCAGCCGTCGTAAGCCGGCTGGCCAGCAGTGTGGCTGCCACTGCTACGCTGATCCCGGTAACTTGCCGGGTGGCTGCGAATGGGAGCAAGGCGTATATTTGCCGCGCGGGCCGTTGGGGTCAACGGCCCCTACCTTTAAATTGCGCGGATCGTAGTGCGGAATTCCTGGCCAAAAAAAATCACGAACATGGTTATATGCGGGGCGATGCTGCCCCGCGCGCCTATAGGCGCCTTGAGAGTTACGAAGCCCTCGTATTTTTGTGACTTTTCGTGGCTAAACCCTCCTTTCTTATGCTTCGGTTTGTTGTTCTATTTCTAGCCCTCGCCGTTTCTGCCACCGCCGAGATCACTCGCGAGCCCAACGCCGCACCGCGCGTGCTCTATGGCGTCGAACGGCTGCAACAGGCGCTGAAACCAAACTCTACAGCACACGTCGTCGTCGGGACTGCCGCAGATCCTACCATCCGACGATTGGAGGAATCCGGTCAGATCACACTCGCCGCGAACGAACAAAAAAAGCCGGAAAGCTTCGCCCTCATCACTGCCAAAGACGGCACTCTTGCAGTCATCGGAGCAGATAGCTCTGGAGTGCTTTATGGCTGCTTGGAACTGGCGAAACGCATTCAACCCACAGGGAAGCTGCCGCACCAGAACATCCATTTCAGCGACGCGCCCGCATTCGTGCTACGCGGGCCGTGCATCGGCATGCAGAAGACCTACATTCTGCCGGGCCACAAGGTTTACGAATATCCATACACGCCGGAATTATTTCCGTTCTTCTACGACAAAGCTTACTGGCGGGAATACCTCGATACGCTCGTCGACCTGCGGATGAACACGCTGACGCTCTGGAACGGACATCCGTTCGCTTCGCTCGTGAAACTGCCCGATTATCCGGAAGCCGTCGAAGTGTCCGACGAAATTTTTGCGCGCAATGTCGAGATGTTCCGTTTCATCGCCAGCGAGTGTGACCGTCGCGGCATCTGGCTCGTGCAGCAATTCTACAGCATCATCCTCTCCAAACCGTTTGCGGAAAAACATGGTCTGTCGACGCAACTCAGCGCACCCACGCCGCTCGCCGCCGATTACATGCGGAAATCGATCGCGGAATTTGTGCGCCAATATCCGAACGTCGGACTCATGCCCTGCCTGGGCGAAGCGTTGCAAGGCCAGGAAAACCAAACGCGCTGGTGCACGGACGTTATCCTCGCCGGGGTGAAAGACGGCATGGCTGCCGCCGGTCTTAAAACTGAACCACCCGTGGTTCTCCGCACCCACGCGACCGACGCCACCATCGTGATGCCCGAGGCGCTGAAGGTTTATCGCAACCTCTATACCGAGGCAAAATTCAACGGCGAGTCGCTGACCACGTGGGAACCGCGCGGCGTTCGCCAGCAGCTTCATCTTACGATGAGCAAGCTCGGATCCACGCATATCGCCAACGTCCACATTCTCGCAAACCTCGAGCCCTTTCGTTACGGCGCGCCACGCTTCATTCAAAAATCCGTGCAAGCAATGCGCGACCGTCTCGGTGCCCGCGGTCTTCACCTTTATCCACTGTTCTATTGGGACTGGCCAGTGTCGCCCGACATCACGCCGACACCATTGAGACAATGGGAACGCGACTGGATCTGGTTCGAAGCGTGGGCGCGTTATGCGTGGAATCCCGACGTCGATGCCACGACCGACCACGCTTACTGGCTTAACCGGTTGGGCGAGCACTATGGGCCCGCGGCCGCTGAAAAAATTCTTGAGGCCTACAACGACTCCGGCGAATGCGCTCCGCGATTGCTTCGTCGTTACGGAATCACCGAAGGCAACCGGCAGACAATGTCACTCGGCATGACGCTCGACGAGCTGGTGCGTCCGGAAAAATACCGCGAGTTTCCCGAGCTGTGGGAATCACAATCCCCGCCCGGAGAGCGGCTCAAGGAATACGCGGAACGGGAATGGAAGAAGCAACCGCACGAGGGAGAAACCCCGGTTTCACTTAACGCTGAAGCGCTCGCTTTCAGTGCCTCCGCGCTCGCCGCCATCGATGCCGCTGCGCCGCAGGTGACCAAAAACCATGAAGAATTTTCCCGCCTGCGAAACGACATTCAAGCGATCCGCGCGATGACAGAAAACTATGTCGCCAAGTCGAACGCCGCACTGGCCGTGCTTCGCTACAATTACAGTCACGATCTCCCGGACATGGATCGCGCCGAACAGTTGTTAGCCGCCAGTTTGGATGCCTATCGCATGCTCGTCGCACTCACCAAAGATACTTACAAGGCCGCGAATTCGATGCAGACGAGTCAGCGGCGGATACCCGTGCCCGGCGGGAAAAATGGCGAGCCCGCCAACTATCATTGGACCCAGCTCCTGCCGCTCTACGAAAAAGAACTCACTGATTTTCGAGCGCAGGTAGTGGCGCTAAAATCGCCGTCCGATCCCAAAGCCCGCACGCACGCACCGCTCGCCGCCGCCGAGTGGAAACTGCTCACGCCGGGCCTCGAGACTTTTACGGTCCAGGTTGGCAATACCGTTTTTATCGACTCGCCCAGTACCTTTACTTCAGTCGCCCCTGAACTCGAAGGATTGCAAGGCATCAAGTTTTCTCTCGCCGACGCGAAAGCTGGAAAACTTCCCCCGATCGAATTCGAAAGCAAAACACCCGTTCGCGTGCTCATCGGTTATTTCAACACCGCCGGCAACGAATGGCGAAAGCCCCCCACCCTCGAAACCGACGCCACTGCCGCCGACCAGGGAGGCGCCGAGCCATTCATCGTCGACGCCGCCACCTTCGATGCCTTGCCCACTGTCACTATCCACGCCTTCGACTATTCCGCCGGCCGCCACAAAATCGAAGTCCGCGGCACCGGCGCGTACGCGATCCTGGGCATCGTCAAATAAGCGGAACACAATACGGTCAATTTCTGCGTGGCTGCGGTACCAGACCGGGTTTGAACCACTAATCCACACTAATAGTTCATTAAGGCCGGACGGTGTTTTCCATTAGTGAGTCATTAGTGTCGATTAGTGGTTATTTTATCCGAGTCCGGATTTCCCGAATAGCGAATTTGCGCGCCGCGAGCCGCGTCGGATCAAAATCGAAATCCGATTCCGATTTTCCCCGTCGTGGCCGTGACAGCGCCGAAACTTCCGTAATACAAACTAGGTTCGTCGTCCGCCGCTTTCCTCATCACGTCCACTCCCAGCAATAGATGGGCGTGTGTGGAAAAATACCAGCGGACATCCAAGCCCAGTCGCCCGCAAAATTTCGCCGACTCCGTACGATCAAAGCGCTCCACGACGGGGGCCACGCCGGAAACGGTCAACGTCGATTCAGTCGTGTCCTTGATCCGGCCAAGTCCGCCCGCGGCCGTCACCCGCAGACGCCACGCCGGGGCCAGCGGTGTTTCCCAAGCATAGCCCACGAGAAACGTCTCAAGACGGGTCCGCACGCTATGACTGTCAACCGTGGTACCGGAAAGTGCTTGATAGTCCTGGCGCGCACCAGACCACTGCACGGCCTGGAGGCCCAAAGTGATGGCGTGTCTTCCGGATTCTCCAAATTTCCAGCCAGCCTCGAGCGTGGCTCCATTCGCGCGATCGCGTCCGTTAATGGCCGGCGCACTCAGTTTTGAGAACACCGCTGCGCCGTCGAGATAAACCTCTGCCCGAGTCGGAACAACTGCGGCCAGACAAATAATAATGAGGATATATTTCATCGTCCCCAGGACAATTCTGCGCGATCAACCCGCCATTCATCCGCCAATTATATTTTTTGACCGCACGACAGATTACACTTCGCTTTGTGTCTTCGTGCACTCCTGGTTAATTCGAATCGAAACGCCCCGGAGCAACGGAGAATGTCGTAGGGAAATAGCGCGGCTATACTTCTCCACACTTTTCCAAGTCCTGCGCGCTCATTGCATGTATTGGCCTCGATTGCTGAATCCTTCCTATCGACACGATACCTGATGTATTCCAATCAGTGATCATAAGTGAAGATCAGTTGGTTGATCCCCCCGGATTTTGCGTCAGTTGCGCGCGATTCCGTCCGATTCTGCTTTTCCGGGCCGGTAATCGGTTTAATTTCGCTTGATCCCGGGCTGCACAGCAGGAAGCCAACCCGGCAGATGATTCCAGCATCCACCATTTCCCGTTCACATGAAATCCGGCAGCGTCCACCGCGCAGAATATGAGGATCGTCTGCATCGGACAGTGGAATACATCGATGCCCATCTCGATGAAACGATCACCCTGGCCCGTCTGGCGCAGGTGGCTTGTTTTTCTGCGTTTCATTTTCACCGCATTTTCGCCGCGCATATGGGTGAAACATTGGGCACCTATCTTACCCGCCGGCGGGTTGAACAAGCGGCCTTACGACTGGCCTCCCAGCCGCGGATCAGCGTGCTGAGCGTTGCGCTCGGTGTGGGTTTCGGCTCTGCAGAGGCGTTTACCCATGCGTTCAAAAAGCACTTCGGATGCGCTCCTTCCCAATGGAAAAAACAACGTCCCGCGATCTGGCGCAAAAAAAGCAATCTGAGTCAGACGAAGAGCAAGCTGGATCAGGCAAAAGACCGCGGAAAAAGGTATGGTTGGTCCATGAATAAAAAATCAACGTCAGCGCCGCCTTTCCAAGTCGCGGTAAAATCCCGTCCGACCGTCCGTGTCGCCTACCTGCGTTATCAAGGTCCGTTTGGCGATCCGCTCGGACGATTCTGGCAACGGGAAGTTTATCCGTGGATGGCCGCCAACAATCTCCTCGGCGCACCGCGCTATGGCATCAGTCACGATGATCCCCTGATCACTGAGAAAAACAAATGCCGTTATGATGCCGGCGTCGAGGTGGACCAAAACTACGTCCCCTCGCAAAACGCGCACGTCACTACGATTCCGGGCGGCCTCTACGCTTCCACCCAATTCCGAGGCACCTCGAATGAAGTTCCCGTCGCGTGGGAGCAAATCCTTCGCGAATGGCTGCCCGCCAGCGGCTATCAACTCGATGCACGAAACTGCTTCGAATACTATCCGCCCGACGGGGAATTCGACGAAAAAACCGGTGCGTTTACGTGCGAACTTTGCATTCCGATCGCGAAGTTGTAGAGTGGTTTTCACACCGGGCATGAAGTCGAAATCATGTCGCGTTGCGTACCCCGCGCCGGGAGGCGCGAGATCCCTGCGCTCCCGCGCAGGGCTACATTGCTGAATAAAATGGAAGGCTGGAAAACAACGATATTCGACTTGGGCTGGAATTGGCGTCCGCCTACACAGAAGGCCGGCGCTTGCCGCGGAGTCGCACCGTGAGCGGGAAACGGCATTCCGGCAAGCGACAGCCCTACAAGTTTTGAGTCGCCCACTAAGTTCGAACCACGTGGTCGTGTGTAGCCCGCGCCGAGAGGCGCGGGACCCTGCGCTTCCGCGCACGGCTACATTCCGGAGCGGGGATGGATGCCGCATCTGAATCGACACGGAACACGGCGACAGTAGCTTGGTTCTACTGATGAGATCCCAAGTTCTGGCGCGGATGATAATTAGGGCAGTCGTTCTCTCGGTTGCGATCACGGCGTTCGGTCTGATGGGGTGTTCGACCATCCAGCGAAAATTGCTTTTTTATCCGAGCCACCGACCGGGAGATAATGGACTCACCCTTTGGCGAATCGACGGGCGTTTGATCGGTTTTGCGCGAATCACGAGCGGACCCAAAAATGTCTGGCTGCTGCTCCATGGCAACGCAGGCCAGGCCGCCGACCGCGCTTATGCAATCGGTGCTTTTTTCCCGAACGATTCCGTTTTCATTCTCGAATATCCAGGGTACGGTGAGCGCAGCGGCGTTCCGTCCATGGAAAGCTTCAACGCGGCGGCGACAGAGGCGTACTTGGAATTAAGACGACGATTCCCCTCCACCCCAATTTGCGTTGCAGGGGAATCGATCGGAAGCGGGCCTGCGTCAATACTGGCGAAGCAACCGGTGCCACCGGACAAAATTGTGCTGGTCGTTCCTTTTGATACGTTGAAGAGCGTGGCTTCGGAACATGCACCCTACCTTCCGACCGGTCTGATTCTCGGAAGAAGCTGGGACAACATTGCTGCGCTCTCCAACTATAAAGGTCCGATTGAAATTTTCGGAGCAGCACAGGATGCCGTAATCCCCATAGATCATGCGGAAGCACTCAGCCGAAGTCTGCCATGGGCGAAATTCCACAAAATTTCGGGCGGACACAACGATTGGTCGCGCAACAATCAGGTGGTGTTTCACAATCCTTAACCTCGCCCGCACGTTCCATTTGATGAAAGCATTCGTCTTCGACCTGGGCGACACGTTGATTGAGTACGAAGGTTTGCCGCTGAGCTGGGAAGCGCACTATTCCGACGCGCTCAATTGCCTGGCAGGCTCATTGGGTATTTCACTGAATGGCGCACAACTTGCCGACGGGCACGTTGTGCTGCGCAAGTACAATACCCGGCTCACTCCCCGTGATCGCGAGGTGACGTTTACTGCGATTCTGGAAGACCTGCTCGTCTGTTGGAGTGATCGTTCAGCGCGGCACGATGAAATTCATTGTGCCACGGCATTCTTTCAGATTTTCCGGCAACGTCTGCGCTGTTTTCCGGAAACGAAAGCAGTCCTGAAATCGCTCAGGCAAAGAGGCGTCGCGATCGGGATATTCACCGACGTGCCGTACGGGATGCCGCGCGACTTCGTACTCGCTGATATCAAAGAGGCTGCAGTCGACGGCCTGTTTGACGTGTTGCTGACTTCGCGCGACGTCGGCTATCGGAAACCCCGTTTGGAAACAATCTCCGCGGTAGCCGCCGCGTTAAATTGCGCCGCCCATCAAATCACCCACGTGGGCAATGAAAAGAAGGACATCGATGTAGCCCGCGCCTTCGGCTGTCGCACCGTGCTAATAAATCGCAGCGGACAGAAAATAGATTGGGGACAGGAAAAGACTGTCGCCTCGTTGCTGGAATTGGTCCGGGACAATTGATGAGGCAAATGACTTTTTGTCTTTCGCGAATTGAGCACTCGAGGGCCGTAGATCCTTCTCTTCCTTCGCAACGGCTCGAAACTCGAAATTTCTCCGCCCGGATGCATAAAATTTGCCACATTTTTATCAATTCCGCCTCATTCCCAAACCTTGCTGGCACATCCCCTGCACCGTGTCGGAATGCGTCCTTCCGCTCAGGGTATTTTCGTGTCACAAAGCGCCCACCCGCTCGCGCTCGAAACGCTCGAGGCGTACCGGAGCATTGTGCAAAATGCCATCGAGGGAATTTTTCAATCGACGCCTGAAGGTCACTATCTACTGGTCAATCCCGCCCTGGCGCGGATGTACGGCTATGATTCACCGGCCGAATTGATGCGGAGCGTTCAGGACATTTCGCGCAGCGTCTACGTAAACCCGGACGTGCGGCTCGAATTCAAACGCCTGATGGAACGCGACGCGGAAGTGCGCGGGCTCGAATATCAGGTACGACGCAAAGACGGCACGATCATCTGGATTTCCGAACAGGCCCGCGCGGTGAAGAATGAATCGGGCGCGGTGCTTTATTACGAAGGCTTCATCCAGGACATTACCAGCCGCAAATACGCCGAAGAGGAATTGCGCGCCGCCAAGGAGGCGGCGATCACCGCGAGCATCGCGAAAAGTCAGTTCCTCGCGATGATGAGTCACGAAATCCGCACCCCGATGAACGGTGTGATCGGCATGACCTCCCTCCTGCTGGATTCACCGCTTAACGTCGATCAACGCGAGTACACCCAGACGATCCGCAAAAGTGGCGACGCACTTCTTGGAATCATCAACGACATTCTCGATTTTTCAAAGATCGAAGCGGGACGACTGGAACTGGAGCGCGAGGAATTCATTGTGCGTGAATGCATCGAAGGCGCACTCGATCTGCTGGCGCCCAAAGCAGCGGAAAAACAAATCGATCTGCTTTGCGAAATCGACGACAACACGCCGGCTTATGCCCGCGGCGACGCATCGCGCCTGCGCCAGATTCTCGTCAACCTCCTTGGGAACGCAGTAAAGTTTACCCATAAAGGCGAAGTACTGCTTTCAGTCCGCGCCGAGGCGCTGAATGACGGGCGCGTCACATTATACTTCGCGGTCAGTGATACCGGCATCGGAATTCCTCCGGAAGCCATGGGGCGGCTTTTCCAATCGTTTACCCAAGTCGACGCCTCCACGACGCGGCGCTATGGTGGCACCGGTCTCGGTCTGGCGATCAGTCAGCACCTCGCGAAGCTGATGGAAGGAATCATCACCGTCGAAAGCGAAGCCGGCCGTGGCTCGATTTTTCGTTTTCATGTTGTCGCAGATGCGCTACCCAATCCGACGCGTTCGCCCTTTGCCTCGGTGCTCGCCGCGCTGACGGGACGCCGACTGCTGATCGTCGACGACAATGCCACCAACCGCCGCATCCTGACTCAACTCGCCTTTTCGTGGCAGATCGATTCCGTCGCCGTTGAGTCTGGCGAAGCAGCGCTGCAGTTTCTCCACCGCGACGCCTCTTTTGATTTTGCGGTGCTCGACATGCAGATGCCGGACATGGATGGAGTCATGCTCGCGAGGGCGATTCGAAAGACACCTGGCCTCGCGGAGTTCCCGCTCGTGCTTTTCACCTCGCTTGGGCAAAGCGATCCATCCGGTGAAGAAAAACTTTTTTCCGCGTGTCTGGCCAAGCCGGCCAAGCCAATAGTGATCGCGGAAACCCTGGCGCGTTTGAAAACGCGACCGCACAAGACTGGCCACACCGTCTCGCCCTTGTCGCCTCCGGGGGGGTCCAGCATCGCTCCGCAACCCGCCCGCGTACTGCTGGCTGAGGACAATTCCGTTAATCAAAAAGTTTCGCTGCTAATGCTCGCGCGGCTCGGCTATCGTGCCGATCTCGCCGCCGACGGTCGGGAGGTGCTCGAAGCGATGGCACGTCAGCCTTACGACATCATTCTCATGGACGTCCACATGCCGGAAATGGATGGCCTGGAAGCCACCCGAAGCCTTCGCACAAATCCCCCGCCAGGACGGCGACCGTGGATCATCGCGCTCACGGCCGGCGTGATGCAAAGCGATCGCGAAGGCTGCCTCGAAGCCGGGATGGATGATTTCATCACCAAGCCCATCAAACTCGCCGAACTTTCCACGGCGCTAGCCCAGGCACCGGTTCCCAGGGTTAACCGCTAGGGCGTGTTTTCAAACCTGTTTGTCATTCTGAACGTAGTGAAGAATCCATGGATCGATGATCGCATCAGCAGCGAACGCGTGGATTCTTCGTTGCGCTCAGAATGACAGTTAGTGGGAATTACAGGGTTTGAAAACACGCCTTAATGGTTTCGCCTAATGAAAAGGCAAAACCTTGGGTTACTCCTTCGACTGATCGTCTCCGGGTTTGGTTCGAAGGAGTCTGCTTGCCTCGCACGCAGGTGCGGGGACAAGTGCCGGGATGCGAGTACCCGGCAACCGTGCCAATCGCAGTCGATTGATTCACCTTACTCCGGAACTCGCCACGGCTCGGATGTAGCAGCGGTGGTAACACCGCTGGCCAGCCGGTTGACAACGGCTGCTACGAAATGAGGGCAACCTGATCCTGTCGTATTGATGTCTTGATCAAATGCCCCGGAGCAAGTTCCGGGGATCTCTACTTTCTCAAAGTGATTTTTCCTGCGAACTCAATACCTCCGTGCTTTTCATTCCCTCAAAAGGCACGAAACGATCGCTTCGTCATTCGCTCATTCGTTATTTCCCGACACCCAACCAGATCGCCCCTCTTTACCATTCACGATCACTGTCGATCGGCCAGGGCCACAAACAATGCCACCAGGGGCGCCGAACCGTCGTGCACCATTCACCGTCGCGCAAGAAGGTCATTTGTTCGACGGTCACGCGCAGGACGTTTTGTACGATGCCATCGCAGCACGGACAATGCCCTACATATCGCACTTCCGTGCAATTAGGGTAGTCGTTGATCACACCGTGAAGCCGTTGTAATGGCAGCGGCGCTTCACAGGTCTCGCACGAAACATCCAGTGAGCGCAGGATCGCGTGGTTACGGGAATTGTGATGCGGAAATTCACCGGCGAGTGCCGGGTGCTCAGCATAAAATTTCGCTTGAGTCACATCCAATTCCCGCCGGCCTGCCCTCGTCGCAGAGGCAATTTCATTGAGAGGAATTTGGATTGCGACTGCGTCGAACGAAGAATCGGGCATGCACAGATTATCGGCACGCAAATTAAACGTACTCCGCGAAAGATTCGTTAAAGCAACGCTGCGTTTGAGCCGCTAGTTAGGCAACAGTTCGATCCGGACAAGTATCAATAAACTGCTAAATATACCGCTTTGACTCAGTTTCCCTGAAGTCGTGGCGATAATTGCAGTTAATCGTTTTCATACCATGTCCGACAATCTCACAATCAGACCATGGCCGGATTCGCGCGCAGTGCCGAATCATGAATATTGGCAGATCGCGCGTGAGATCAAAAAGCAGGAAGCCATTTATCCCAAACATAGTCGCGCCATGATTCAGAGCGCAGTGGAACTGGCGTTCAGTCAAGGCGGACAGCGGAGGGATCCGGTCGCTGTCGATCGTTACATTGCGATGTATCTTACGACGGGGAAAGCTCCGTAACGGTCGTCCGAATCAGGCAGGCAGCCCTGCGGCCACTAACTGTGCCCGAACATGTCCGAGGAGTTGGGCCATGGAGAAGGGTTTTTCCAAAGCAAGTCCTGGAGTGAGTAGCACCGTCAGGTCTTGCAAGTGCCGGGGAACTTCCCCGGAAATGAGAATTACCGGCAGGTGTTGGTAGACGTTTCGTAGACGGCGAATCATTTCCACCCCCGTGACCTTGGGCATATTGTTGTCGGTGATTACCAAATCAAAGCTGCCGGAATGCAGCGCGTGCCAGCCCGCTTCACCGTCCTCAGCGAAGACGGTCGAATAGCCGGCGCCGTCTAGCATGGTCCCGATAAGCCGCTGAATCACGGCATCATCTTCGACGACCAGGATACGTCCGTGGTTATCCATGGAAACAAGTTTTAGGAGCGACGAGTTCGCTCACTTGACCACGATGTCGTTTTTCACGGCTGTCACGCCACGCACCGCCGCAGCGAGGCTGCCGGCCTGGGTCTTCTCGGTCTCAGTGTTTACGAAACCGCTCAATTGGACGGCGCCCTTGAAAGTTTCCACCTTAACATCGAGCGCCTTGACGATCGGGTCTTTAACCAGAGCGGCTTTTACTTTTGCCGTGATCGTGCTGTCATCGACATATTCCCCTGTACTTTCCCGGGTCGGACTTGACGCACAGCCGGCGTTAAATGCTGCAAAGCCCACTGCCGTGGAGAACACAGCAAGTAGCGCGAAGGACTTGGGAGTGATGTTCATGGTAACTGTATGGTACGCCGCAGTGAAAAGCGGTTCCGGCATAAAACCGGCTGGCCGCCGGGACACCGGCTTTCCCAGTTTATAACGATAAATTCACAGGATTGTGAGTACATCCGTGGCGCGGCGTTTTTTTAAAGCCCGTCATTCCCGTATTTCGTATCGGGAAATTTCCCGGTACAAAACTATCACTACGCCTCATTTTGCGAGCATATCTCAGCCGTAATGATGCAATCGAAACGTGAATTCACTGTCAGCGCGAGCCGCAGATCGGTTGTAGGGCTGGCCCTACAGGTCCTACTGAGCGGTTACGGTCGGGACTGACGGAATGCGGATCTATAAATGCGCTTTCAGATTATGCACGAAGGTCCGCGTCACCTTGAGTTTCGTGCCATTGATGAGTTCCACGTTGTATTCGCCGAAGGGCGCAGTGCTCGCCTTTCGCATATGGCGAAGATTCACCACAGTGGACCGGTGAATTTGCACAAAATGCTGTGCGGGCAGTTTCGCCATCATCTTGAGCAACGGCATGCGCACGAATCGCGCTTTGTCCGCCATGTGCAATCGCACGTAGTCACCGTCCGATTCCACCCAGTGGATTTCGTCTGGCGAGACCACGATGATCTCACCGTCGCAGCGAATGAACAGGCGATTGTCCTCAAGCGGAGGACGCGTTTCAAGCGCTCCCGTCGACTCCGACTCAACTTTCAAGCGTCCAAGTGAATCCAAAATATCGTCCAACCGTCGCGAAACCGTCGCCCGATCCTGCAACCGAACCGTGGCTTTGGCGCGGGCCAGTGCAGTCGCGAACCGCGCGCGATTGAATGGTTTCAACAAATAATCCACCGCCTGCACTTCAAAAGCCTGCAGGGCGAAATGATCGTAGGCGGTGACAAATACGACTTGCGGAGCGGCATCAGGTGGAAGCTTCGACAGGACATCGAAACCGGACATTCCCGGCATTTGTACATCAAGAAACAGCAGGTCGGGTTTGTGTTCGACGATCGCCGCCACGGCGTGTTCGCCATTGTTACTTTGTGCGACGATCGCGATTTCCGGATCGTCGCGAAGTAACGAAACGACATTTTCCCGGGCGAGAACTTCATCATCGACGATCATGGTCCGAATGGTGGAGATCGGGGCTTTCATGGGGATTTGATTTTGAAAGGCAGGATGATTTCGGCGATGACGCCCTGTGGGTGGTTGTCCCGCAAGAAAAACCGGGCGTCGTCACCGTAAAGCATTTGCAGGCGGGCCATGGTATTTTGCACGCCAATACCATTACGCAGAATGGCATCATCCCTGGGCAGGACCGGTCCGTCATTGTACACCGTCAATATGAGCCGGGCAGCGTCACGTCGCGCGCTGATCCGGAGCAATTGCGCGCCTGGGTCCTTCGAAATCCCGTGCTTCATCGCGTTCTCGGCGAGGGGCTGCAAAATCAAGCTGGGCACCAATGCCCCCAGGCAATCCGCCGCGAGATCAAATTCCACTTTCAACCGGTCTTGAAACCGGATGCTTTCAATCTCGAAATAACGGCGGAGGAAAGCGATTTCGCGTTCCACCGTTTCCATCGACTCCTGCCGGTGATCGAGTGAGCGGCGCAGCAACTCCCCCAGCCCCGCAACCATGTCCTCGGCTTCCCGTGTACGATTGTTACGAATCAAACCGGTGATCGAGTTTAACGTGTTGAAAAGAAAATGCGGGTGCAGCTGCATTTTCAGCGCGTCGAGACTGGCGCGCACGAGCCGGGTTTCGAGCCGGGCATTGGCCACCCGGAGTTCGCTCGTTATCCGCTGCCCCGATCTCCACTCACGATAAAACGCGATGCCGTAGAAACCGAACACGAGGAGCAAATAAATCAGTGCCGGCGTGTAGCTCCAGCCATTTGTATCCCGCAGATCTCCGATCACCGCGGATAAAAACGAAATGGGCAGATGGTTCGCGACGATCACGCGCAAGGCCGCCAGGAGAATGAACAAGGCTGTAACGACGACGGCGATCACGCCATGCAACCCCAGCGACCAGGGCCACCGCCGGTCCATCAGGGTTAAATTCTGTTGCAGCGACAAACCGATCGGCACCAGCAGCCACCAGATTATCTCCAATGGCCACTCATTGAGTTTCGTCGAACGAAATGCAGCTTGAGAATCGCCACGCAACCACGGCCAGGCGTCGGCCAGCAGCACCGCGAGCAAAGCCACACTTCCCGCCAGCCAGATCCGAAACCAAAAGCGCGGCTTGCACCAAAATCTTGCGGTCGCAGTCATTGCGTCGGCTATCATAAATCAGGTTCCAGCGACAATCGCTTCAAGTTCTGACGGGAAAGCGAATCCGAATACCAACCGCGCACCTCGCCCGCGAGCAAGGTTTGCCGGCGTTCGAACATCACTGGAATGCAAGACAGTTCAGTCATTACCCGACGTTCCGCTTTCTCGAGCAGTGCAAGGTGCTCCTCTCCCCCGGTGGTATTCGCTTTCGCCAGCCATTCCGTCACCTCCGGGTCGGTCCAATTTGTGCCCGTCAGTTCCGTGGGCCACATAAATACGCCGAGCAAATCACCGGCGTCGGGCACAGTCGCGGTGACCCGGTTGTACGACAGGTCATAATCGCCCCGATTCATGCGACCTTTGTATTTCTGGGATCCTTCATAGGTAATGTATGTCCTCACGCCCAGCTCACGGAACCAACGTTCTGACCAATCGTGCGCGAAGCGATAGGGACGCATTTGTTTTGGAATCGCCCACCGCAGTACTGGAAATCCCCGGCCGGCCGGATATCCCGCAGACGCGAGTAGATGGCGGGCCTCCGCCGAATCCTCTGATAGTAATGTTAGACCCGGCCGACCCGGCATTTCCGGCACCCATGACCAGGCGGGAATCATGTGTCCGGGATCGTGAGCCTCGATCGATGCTTCGCGATTCAGGGCCAGCGCCAGCGCCCGCCGGACGCGCACGTCGCCCAACGGTGGTCGGGCCGTGTTGATATTGATCGAATTCACCGTGGGTTCGAATTCGGACTCCAACACGAACGGGCGCTTGCTCAGCGCTTCGTGCGCTTTGCCCAGCGGAGTTGGCGCAAGAAAATCCACAATGCCAGCGGCAAACATCAATTCCCCGACGCGCGAATTGTCCGCCCGCACAAACTGAAGCCCCTTGAGTTTCACGGCAGCTGCGTCCCAATAAAAAGCATTAGCCTCCAGACGGTAACCGTTGTCATTCGCACGCACCATGCGGAAGGGCCCGTTCGTGATCAACGACGAGCCATCTTCGAAATAACTTTTCGCGGCGAAAACTTCCTCACTCGTTTTGTGCAGAGGCGAAAGCACGGCATCGGCCAGCTCCATCATGAGGGTTGGGCGGGGCTTCTCCAATTCGATCAGAAGAGTGAGGTCATCGACGGCGTGCACTCCGATCCGCTGCCCGGGGCGGAGTTCGCCTTTTTGAAAAGCGCGGGCATTTTTCAGCGGGGTCAGGATTTCAGCGACTTCCCGGTCCCGTCGCAAAAGTCGCAGCCAGCTTCGGACAAAATCATTGGCCGTCACCGGATCGCCATTACTCCAGCGCGCGTTGGCGCGCAAACGCACCGTCACAGACAATTGATCGGGCGACCATTGCCAGGATTCGGCGACGGCTGGCTGAGGTTGACCGGTGACCGGGTCGCACTCCACCAACGGCTCCCACAGACTCAGAATAAACTGGTTGTACTGAATGAGTGAATAATTTCGCCACTGTGGATCGGGCGGCATCGCCTGGGTGCAGGCCACCCGTAAAAAACCCCGATCAGTGGCGGCGCGTTGATTTACCTTCAATGCAGTCTGGCGTCCGTCAAATATCGCAAATAGGCCCGCTAGAATAAGGAACAAGCCGAAGCTGGCCCGCCAGTGGTAACGGGAAGTCGTTGTTGTGTTGGCTGGACCCAAACTGTTCAGTCACACCACTAATGCGGGCTGTCCGCGATTGCTCAACCAGAGTTTCGCACAATTCTCTGGCGAAACGACGAAACGCTAAATTTCCGCGCCGAATCCCATTTCGGAAGAAACCTTCAAGAAGCCGCGTCCCGCCAACTCTACTGTCTGAAATTGTAGGAGCGGGCTTTATGCCGCGATTCGAATGTGGCAACGCGCCCGAATCACGGCATAAAGCCGCCCTACACTCTACCAACTGGAGCATCAGCCGTCGAACTCACGGTCCGCACCACGCTTCGGGATGATCCCACCCATTCCAAATGAAGGGGTAAGCTTCCCGGAGGTGTTGTAAGCGGTAACCGATTTACGCACGACGAACCGCTGGTTATCGGCGGTTATCTCCCCTTTGGAAAAGCCCTGTTCACGCGCCATGAAAAAACGCCAGCCTGTCTGCCCGCTGAATGACGTGGCCACGAACACCCGGCTCGTTCGATGGTCGCGCCCCGGATTTTCGTGGCCATGGCGCGGCCACCCTGCCGTCCGCTGGATCTGGACCATAATCGGGAGCGGAGGCCTTGTTTTAATTCCGGCCGTCGCCGACGAGAAACCAAGTGATGAAATAGTCGCGGTGTTCTCCAGCGTGAGTCCCTACTATGCCCGCACCGTACTGCCCGGCGGTGGGTTTAAGCCGGAAACCTACGCGTTTGGTGAAGGCGGCACCCAAAGTGGACAGAGGGATTTCACGATCGATCGGCTGAAGTTTATCGACGTTGCAAAAACAGTTGCACCGCAGCTCGCGGCCCGGGGCTACCTCCCCTGCGCAAAATCAGATCCGACGCGCACCGATTTGTTGATCATGATCTATTGGGGATCGACCATCGGAACGGACAACACTTCCAGCTCTGCGCAATATCAGATGGCACAATCATTTGTCCCCCCGCCACCGCCTCCGTTTTCGCCGGTTCCCACCCCCACCACCGCCGCGCAAGGCATGGTCGCAGATCCCTCCACCTCAGGTCGTGCCGAAGAAGCGATGATTGCCAACGTGCTTAAGGCAGATGCCGACAGCGCGCTGCAACAATCGATGCTCATCGCCAATTCAGCCAATCGACAGCGCGACCGTCAGGACACCGAGAATGCGGCCATCCTTGGCTACGTCTACGAAATGAAACGCGTCGAAGGTTTTCAAATGTCCGCCGCGCTGAAACAACGCCGCCAGGACATCCTCGATGAGGTCGAAGAGAGCCGTTATTACATCGTATTGATGGCTTACGACTTTCAGGAACTGCTTAAGAACAAACAAAAAAAACTGATGTGGGAAACCCGCTTCAGCATTCGCCAGCGACGAAATGATTTCAGCAAGGAACTCGCTGCGATGGTGGAATCCGCGGCGCGATATTTTGGTGAAAACAGTTACGGTCTGAAACGAAAATCCCTGCGCGAGGAACACATCAATCTTGGTGAGCTGAAAATCATTCAGGTCGAACCCGATAAGAAATAATCGCGATCGATCGAAAATCCCCGCGCGCTCTGCGGTAGGGCGCGTTATCCTTGGGGTGTTGACCGATGTTCCGCCGTGGACACTCGCATTTAACGCGCCGCTCGCCGACGATACCGAACATCAATCCGCTTCACGAAACGGCGGCACAAAGATATTCCGCAATCAAGCAGACTAAATTAACCCCAAGACACGAAGACACGGAGAGAGAAGAACCATGAAATCGAGAAATGATTCACCTGCGAGAAAACCGTGAGAGCTGGACAGAATCAGAGTCGGACGGGTTAACCACTAATCCACACTAATAAATCACTAATCTAAATACTCCGAATATTAGTGAAATATTAGTGGGGATAGTGGTTAAAAAATCCGTGGTTTGAACGAACGGTATCCATGAAAATTATCGTGTTCGTCACTCCAAAATAGACTGCAATGTATTCTTCGTGCCTTTGTGTCTTTGTGGTGAACCGCCTGCGCCTTGTCCGTGCGCGGGCGATTGAGGGTGATCGGACCCCATCATCCCCATCCCAGATCACGGTTCCGCGCGTTCTTTGTACGAGCGCATGTCGATTACCAAATCGTAGACGCCCTCTGCGGGAACTTCATGTCCGGAAGTAACCGTGTATGCAGTTCCCTTCGGTAATTTCGCGGGATAGCGTTCGTGGATTATGGCCTTGAACATTTCTCCCGGTACCCAATCTGAATCGCTCGAGATCGAACCGAATTCGTCGGTAAAAATCCGCTTGGTCGCCCGATCCTCGATTCCCGGCGTCACGACATATACCTTCGCCGTTTTCGGGAAAGAAGCCCTCATCGCTGCTGGACGCATGGTCTCCCACTCGTAACTCTGCGGCTTCGCGATCAAGTTGTACGGATTTGAATGCGCGGCAAGGGCGGCGACGGCGGCAATCACAATCATTGATCCGTGGTGAACGGTTTGATTGATAATACCCGATGCCAGCAGGCTGCGAATTGCAAATACCAGGAGCACGAGGGCCAATCCGGACAGCGCGAATTGCGTCCGATAGCCGATGGCGCGTTCAGCGGCGGCGATGCTGACGATGTGGGCCACAAACGGCAGAGTTAGCGCGCAAAAAAGCACGCGCCGTTTCGTGGTTTTGTCACCTTGTGCGATTGCCGTTTTGCAGCCCCAGAAAATAACCGCGGCAACCACCGTCACGGCTGTCCAAAAAATTCCCGCCCCTACATTGAAATCATCGCGCAGTGCAAAAAGTGCGAGAGCATTGGGGAGCGGATTTGAGAAAAACCAGATCAGTTTCGTGAACGGGTTGGTTTCGAGCTGCATTCGGACCGATGCGTGAAAGATGCCGTTGGCAAAAAGCGCCCCGACCAGAAGGTAAGCGGTCATCAAACCAGCAAACAGCGTCGAAAAATGAATCAAGCACCAGCGGAGATCGCTGGAAGAGCCGCGTGTCACCCGAACCAGCAGGACCGCGGCGAGCGGCACCACGGCAAACAGGGCATTGGACTGATAAATCACCGCCGCGAGTCCGTAAATCATGCCACCACCGAACAACGCGATCGCTCGCTTTAGTCCGCCGCGCTCGAGTTCCGTTTCAACGGCGACGAATCCAGCGAGCGCCAGCAGCAGCGCGGCAGCATGCGGCCACGCATATGCCCAGCTTGTCACCACTTGCGCTCCGGGCAAAAGAGTTACACCCAATCCAATCACCGCAGCTTCGATTTCCGACCATCCGGAATGATAAAGTTGCCGCCACAAAGCGAGACCCAGCAGCGTAAACAAAAGCACACTGGCAAATCGAAGAATCCAAAGCGTTTCGACCTCGTTGAGTTTAGTGAACGAGGTTTCCAGCAACGCTCCATACAAAGGCCGCCCATGTGATGCGGTGAATCGAACGAGCTTGCCCGGTTCTTCGCGTGCCTCGCGCATGCTGGAATAGTCGTCCCGAACGCCGAATTCCGTGAATGCGCTTTGCCAGTAGACCAAAAGCGGCGCGAAAAGCAGAATGATGAAGCAAATACGGGTACGAATCGTCACAGGGGTAATTCTTGCTGGGACGTATGTGGCTGAATCCCGAGAAATCGTCCATAACGTTCGAGCCAGTCCTCAATTTTTACGATGTAATAGTCAGCGGCATAGGGAGCCGTGACAGGATCGTACCCGGGCAACGGTCGCGCCCGCTGCCAATCGGAGGTCTGTCCCTTGGCTTTCGGCCCAATATAATAGCTGATACGCTCCCCCATTCGCGGTCGCGGATTCATGCGCAATGCCACTTCCGCCGCCGCGCGTCGCGGTTTGCCGCCACCCGCAACCCATTGTTCGTAGGCCGCCGGATTTTGACTGAGCGACTCCGATTTCGCGAGGTCACTCACGGGGTGCTCCCGGCTGGTGATGGCCTGTCGGAGACGTTCCACTTCAATTACCGGTGACGCCGTCGACGTGCCCAGCAAATAGGCGATCAGGTGGTCACTCAATCGCTTGAGAAACGGTTCAATTCCCCGCGAGCGCAATGCCGAGCCCCGGAGCGTGATTTCCCCATTCGCCGCGAGCGCGTAGTTTTTCGCTTTGTAACAGAACATCGCATCGTAGGTGCCGTCGTGTTCCAGTTCAATTCCAGACGGCAGGATGGTTTGGACCTTGGCTAGCAACTCGGCCGGGCGAAGGAAATATTCCTCAGTGGAAAGATAAATGCCGTCAGTGTCCGCCTCGAGGATTACACACCCATGTTTCTGAAACTCCTCGATCAGGGCTTGCAGAAGTTCGCGGCCGCGACGCGTAACTTCCGCTGCGAGTTCGCCATCGCCAAACCGGGCGCCCGAAAAACCCAGGTAACCATAAAAGGAATTGATCAGAATCTTAAACGTGGTTTGCCGTGCCTGCGCTTCATCGCGTTCGGCCTGCGTCGGCGCGTTTTTGGCGAGCTGTTTGTATTTTAGCCGGTACTCCCGCAAACGACGCAGCAGAGGAATAAATACGCCAAGGTTGTCGCTTTTCGGGTTACGATTCATGTGCAACAGCACGCTCGGATAAAGCGAAGCCACGTCAAAATGAAGCACCTCCTTGAAAACTCCCTCCCGAAAACTGCGCGTAAACCCGCCCTCAAAACTCGCGATCTCGATGGGCGCAGGGCAACTCGCCCGCGCGTGATAGTATTCCTCAAGAAAAAGCAGATCCACTTTCCCGGCCGAGCCACGGAGAGCTGCTTCCTGTAACTGGATGGGAAATGCCCGGGCCTGCTCGAAATACGTCGGCAAAAGCACGTCGGCCAGTCCCTTGGTTTCACGAAGATCATCCGCGAGGTAAGCCAGGAATTCCTCCTGTCGCTCACGGAACGCCTGTTGGATTTCCGCGCCGTCAATGTAAGTACGTCCAGCGCCGTCCTCCGGCGTGATGCCGAAATAAACCGCCACATCCTTTAGTCCGTACGCCATCATTTCGCGCGCCGTAACGTCATAGGCCTGCACCAGCAAATATGTGTCGATGACCGCGCGCCCCGGCATGTCGCACCGGGTAAAATCGAGCCAGCGCTCCGCTACCTTCATACGGCTGTTGCGGAAACTCGCGGGCTGACCAAAGCGGCCCCACGCACAGGGCAATTTGTGACGACGGCATCGCTGACGCAGGTAATCCAGGTCGAATTTGAAAATATTGTGTCCCTCGACCACGTCCGGATCGAGCTCTCGCAACTTTTCGTTGAAGGTAATCAGGAGTTTCTTTTCCCCCGCGTCGCTCTCCTCCTCGAGAGTCAGCAATTCGCGTCGCTCTCCACATTGCAGCCCGATCGCCAGCACCCGGTCGTCGGGCTTTTTCGCATCACTGAATGCCCCGGTCTCGGTCGCACCGGTTTCGATGTCGAGCTGGCATCGTCTCAAAGCGGTAAAAGGCAGGTCGGCGTACAATCGCGCCCGTCCCTGCAACAGCCATTGGCTCTCGTACGGACGAAGCACATCCACCGGCGTCCCCTCGCGCACCGTTTTGATAAACAGTTCGATAGCGTCAGTGGTCTCGGCGTGCGCCAGCCAGCTGAATGCCCCCTCGCCTTTCAAACGCTCGACTTGGATTCCGTCGTGAGCGACCTCGGCTCCCAACCAGCAAAATGGGCGAAAATCTTCCACCTGCTCGATGCGGCCGCCTTCCTGCGTTGAGTAACAGGTGCGAGCCTTTCCTGCATCATCGACCCACAGACCACACAGCTGCGCACTGGTTAGCGGGGTCATTTTAGCGGCGAAGATAATCCCATCCCGTCGCAAATCGTGCGCACATCAAATAGCCTTTGTCCGCACGATCGATCAATCCAAACTCAAAACGGACGGAAATATACCATCGTGATCGCAGTCATGATCAGCACCAGTCCGATCAAACTCAAAAGCCCCCGGATCTGAGCGCGGCGATAAACGATGCCCGCCAGCGCGGACAATCCGAGCCAGCAGAACATTTTCACGATAATCCACCCGCTCGAAAACGGAATCGTGAGCAGATGCATCATGCCGATGCCGCTGAAGATCACGAGAAGGCTCGCGATGCCGGTGATCATCATGGTGCGCTTACGATTGGCCGGATCGGGATTGCCGAACGCCATGAACGTGTGCGCCGTCAGGACGAACAATGAAAAGAGATGCAGGAGGTGGTAGTAAGGCAGTCTTTCCATAATTGGTGTGTTGAAGAAAAAGATGACACCCCATTCGTGCCGTGTGCCCCGTGGCTCATGTCCTTTTTAAGTTAAAGGTGGGCACCACCCGACGAACCTCAGTCTTCCGGTTTACGGCCTGACATCAGTCCGCCAGTCGGCGGTTCCCAAATTATAGCAAAGGCAAAGAGCGTTATATGGAGCACCTCGAACACTACAGGGTGTCGGCTGACGACCGTACCCCTCAAACCCCTGCCGTCAAATGCGAATGATGGGGTTGGGCTGCCTATATATTGATCGAATGTAGGAGCTTGCTTGCAAGCGATTCAGGACACTCGTCGCCGCCACACGCTGAGTCGTTTACCGTTCGACTCACCCAAGGGCCCGGAGCCTGTCGATCGGCGAGCAAGCTACCACGGGGCAGAGACGTCCTCGCTACGTCTGAAGTCAGCACCGCGAGACGTCACTCCTCCAAATCCGTGGGATCGAGATGCTGAACAATCAGCTCCTGAAGCGTCGCAAGAAATACGTAAGCCGCGAACGCCTTGTGCTGAATCTCGGGCAAATCATCGAGCGGCGTTTCCCCGCTTTCCAGCGCTTCGTCACCCAGAGCTTGAAGATGTTTTTCGCGCAGGCGCAACCGCACGGCGGAACACGCACGCAAAATTGCCTCCCGGTTGCTGGCATCGAGCGGCACCATTCCGCTGCTAAAAAACTCCGATCCGAAGAGTGAAAGAAATGCGGACAAATCCGTGTTCTGCCCTTCCAATAATTCCCGCTTCCATTCGCCGGCAAACTCCTCGTCCTGGCCGGGAACAGACTGCTTCGCCGCCAGTCGCGGGCGGAGGTCGTCCGCAGCGTCTTTGATGACGTCCAGCAACGGCGCCACGGCTTCGAGATTCAGTTTAACTTCAACGCGCTTCATCGGACTCCAAGACCGCCGTAAGATGCCATTGTTGCAAGGTAAACACGTAGGCTTCGGCTTGCTCGCGCACACCCGCCCACACCACCGAGCGACCCTGCTCGTGCACTTCAAGCATGTGCTTGCGGGCCGTCATCTCATCGAAACCAAAGACCTTTTTAAAAACCATCACGACGTACGACATGAGGTTCACCGGATCGTCCAAAACGACCACCAGCCACTGGTCCGCCAGTTGTTCCTGGGTGACTGTGGAAGTGCTCGGACTTGGGTGGGTTTTTGTCTCGGCGAAGATCATGCCTTGCTGATCGCCTCTTGCACGGCACGGCTCACCGTGGTTTCGGCCTCAGCGACCGCCACTTTACTCACGTCTTTTGAAGTGCGCCACTTCATTTCAAAAATGCCTTCCTTCAGCCCACGGCCACCGACCGTGAATCGAAGTGGCAAACCAATGAGGTCAGCGTCTTTAAACTTCACGCCGGGCCGCTCCGCCCGATCATCAATTAAGACATCGGCTCCTGCAGCCTCGGCCGCGAGCGCCATCTTTTTGCAAAGATCGGCAGCAGCGGCGTCCTGTGGATCGAGATTCACAATCAACACCTGCCAGGGAGCGACGTGCCACGGCCAGATGATGCCGTCGGCATCGTTGCTCTGCTCGACAACCGCTTGCAGCGTACGACTGATACCGATGCCATAGCAGCCCATGACCATGAGATGCGACTGCTTCTTGTCGTCGGTGTAAACCGCGCCGAACTTCTCGGAGTACTTGGTGCCAAGCTTAAAGACGTGGCCGACTTCAATCGCGCGCGCGATCTTCAACGGATGGCCGGATTTCACGTCGGGCTCGCCCGCTCGAACCGTGCGGAAATCGCCCCAGCGCGTGATCTGGAGATCGCGTGTGACGTTAACATTGCGCAAATGCACGCCGTCCTTGTTGGCGCCGGTCGTGCCATCACCGACCAAACGAATGGCGTGGTCAGCGAAAATTCCCGCGAGTGCTTCGGGATTCTTGATCGTGCCTTTGACCGTCCCGAGGCTGCCAGGTTTGGCACCCATCACAGGCTCAATCTCTTCCGCCGTGGCTGCACGCCAGAGCTGAAAACCGAGCGCGCCCAGTTTGGCTTCTTCGAGATCGTCACATCCACGCAGCACCACGAGGAACGGTTTTCCGTCGCCCATGTAAACCAGCGTCTTGAACTGTTTATCTGCCGCCACGCTGTAAGGCGCCGCGGCCAGCGCCGCGATCGTGACAATCCCCGGCGTGGCAAACTCCTCGAGTGCACCCACCGGCGCAGCGTCCGCGAAATCTTTCGGCACGACGCCGCTTACGGCTTTTTCGCGATTCGCTGAATAGCCGCTCTCATCGCAGTAAACAATGTCGTCATCGCCCACCGGCGCCGGGACCATGAACTCATGCGAAAAACTGCCGCCCATGACGCCAGTGTCCGCCTCCACGGCGATGGTCTTCAGTCCGCAACGCAAGAAAAACGCCATATAAGCGCGCTTCATCTTTTGATAGCTCTCGGTCGCGCCTTCGTCGGTCGCGTCGAAACTATACGCGTCTTTCATCACGAATTCGCGCGCACGCATCAAGCCGTAGCGCGGACGGATTTCGTTCCGGAACTTCGTGCCGATCTGATAAAAATTCTTGGGGAGGTCGCGATAGCTCGTGATCTCGCTTTTCACCAGCGGCGTAATCACTTCCTCGTGGGTCGGTCCGAGGACGAATTCCGGTTCCTTCGAACGGCCTTTGCCGGCGCCGGCGTGGTCGACTCGGTACATGATTTCGCGGGCCGCGGCCCAGCGCGGACCGTCCTGCCAGTTTTCCACGGGATGGATAAACGGCATGGACAGTTCGATGGCGCCTTCGCGGTCCATTTCCTCGCGACACAACTGACTGATCTTCTGGAGCACACGGAGCCCGGCCGGCATGAAAGTATAAAGTCCACCACCGAGCTTGCGCACCAAACCGGCGCGCAGGAGCAATTTATGGGAAGCAATTTCCGCGTCCGACGGGCTTTCCTTGAGCGTCGGGATATAAGTCTGCGACCAATATTTCATGTAAGCCCGCCACGAGAACAACTCCCCCGTGGCGGCGCAAATGTATTTGCACTGCTGGCAGCCGCCCCCCGATAAAGGCCAAAATGAGCGCCCAATCACGCCGTTCCACCCGCGAACCCTGGTCCATGAAATGGATCGTGATCGCCATCGTTATTTTCGTGGTCGGCTACACGATCGTAAATTTCGTCTTTCGCAAGAAAGGGCCGGCTTATCGCCCCTATCAGGACGCCCAGGATCGCGCCACCACCGCGCGCCTCGTCGCCGCCGGCTGGCAAAAAATTACCATCGACAGCCGACGTCCGGCTGAAAAACCGGACATTGCCCAGCCAGCGGCAACCCATCGCGATTATCTCGGAGTCGGCCCGGACTTGGATTCGAAATTCGCCGAGAAACCCAAGCTTCTCGCCACGATCGATAAGGTCGCCGCGCCGTCATCCGTAATTCAGGGAATGAATTATACGCTCTATTTTACCGCAAGTCTGGGTGAGCAACTCACCGTTCAAGTCGGCGACATGGCGCTTTATCGAAAAGCCAATCAGCTGGTGCTCATCCCCACGATTGAAACGCTCCCAGGAAAGGAATTGATGAGCCGTTGGAACGACTCGAACTATTGGATCAGTTTTCCAACGACCAGCCTCCCCCCAGGTGATTACGAAATGCGAATCGTCGCGCAAGGCCCCGCGCTCGTCTGGAATTTCAAGATTAACTAATCCGTTGTAGCAGCCGTCGTCAGACGGCTGGCCTAGCGGTGTCCCAACGCAGCATAACTCGGCCCGTTCTGAATTGCCTGGATTCTGACGGAAGGGCGTTACCGTTTGCCTCGCACGCAGGTGCGGGGACAAATACCGGGATGCGAGTACGCAGCAACGGTGCTGGGCGCGCCGTCAGCAACGTTCGCGGACGGCCCAGCGGTCCGTCCCTACCCGCAATCGAGAACCATTCCGCAACAGGTATTATGTCTACGGCCCTTTCCCCGACATCTCCCTGAAAACCCAATGCCACGGTTCAAACATGATGCCGTGGGGATTGCCGCGAGGATAACTCAGGCTAAAACCAAATTCGCCCGCCCGTTCCGTCAGCCACACATACGCCTCCGTGGCTTCGAACGCCTCGGTGAGCGGCGGACATCCCGGCGCTCCAATGTCGATCGCCCGTCCCGAATGGTGTTCGCTGAATCCCGGCAAAGCGCTTGCTGTCAATATCCGCTCGATCGTCTGACCGGCCGCCAGTTTGCGCGCGATAATCTGTCGCTGGTAATCGAAACTTCGAAAAGCAGATACTACCGCCAGCGTCACGTCGTCGCTCGCCGCCGCTTCGCGCATCGCATGCCACTGAGCCGCTGACTCGCGCTCCAATCGTTGCTCACGACCGGCCATATCCAGGCCGATGGAAATCAAGTCTTCACACTCCAAATGCATCGTCTGCCGCCGTTCCGTCGCAAACGATTCTGGAATTCCAAGTTCGCGAAGTGTTTCCCCGATTCGTTTTCTGTAGAGGAGCAGTGGGTCGTCGGCATTCGCCAGCATGGAGATTCGATAAACCCGTCCGGCCGCTGAGTAAAGGTTCCGAACCGACTTCAGCATGGATCGCAACGTGACGAAAACTCCGTGCGCGCCGCTCGCTTTCTTCATCGCGTCTGACGTGGGAAATTTCTTCCAACAATTCCACACTGCAATCCCATTGACGCGCGCGTCCGGATGATTGATTAAAACGCACCACCCAAACGATGAGTAACGGCTCCGATATCAAGCCTACCGATCTCCGCGGCATTCTGAAATATGTCCCGCGATTCCAGGATCAGATTTTTGTGATCGCCCTCGACGGAAGCATCGTCGCGGACGAAAACTTTTCCAATATCCTGCTCGATGCCGCCGTGCTTCGCAGCCTCGGCATCAAGATCGTGATCGTTCACGGTATCGGCCACCAAATCGAGGAGCTGGCGAAAGCACGCCAAATTCCGATCACGGATTCCCAAGGGACTGGCGTCACCGATGCGGCCACGCTCGATCTTGCGATCCGTGCCTCCTCCCGCGTCAGCCATCTCTTCATTGAAGGCCTCACTCAAAACGGCCTGAAAGCGGCGCTCACCAACGCGATTCGCGCGGTACCTTTGGGTATCATCAAGGGCACCGATATGCAATTCACCGGTCGGGTCGACCGGATCGACAAGGAATTCCTCACGCAGCTCATCTCGTCCCAAGTCGTGCCCGTGCTCAATCCGATCGGTTTCGATCGCGATGGCCGGCCGCTGCGCATCAACTCCGATTTGCTCGCAGCCGAGCTTGCGGAAGCGCTGCACGCAACGAAGATCATTTACTTCACTCCGTTTGAAGGGCTCGAAATTGGCGGCAAATTGAAGCACGAAATTTCGGCGGAAGCACTGAAAGCCATCATCGAAAGCAAGCCCGAGTCGATCAACGAACCGTTGCGAAGCAAAGCCGCCCACGCAGTCAAGGCCGTCGAAAACGGCACGCCCCGCATTCACCTGATCGACGGCCGTCTGCTCGACGGATTGCTCAACGAAATTTTCTCCAACGAGGGCGTCGGCACACTGATCCACGGCAACGAATATCAGCAAATCCGGCAAGCCACACGGCGCGACGTCCGCGCGATCTACAACCTGACGCGCCAGGCCGTGAAACGCGAAGAATTGGTTTACCGTACCCAGCAGGCGATCGAGAAAAATATCGAACACTTCTACGTCTTCGAGATCGACGAAAACATCATCGCGTGCGTCTCGCTGCAATTCTACACGGACCGACCCAAGTTTGCCGAGATCGGCTCGCTATACGTCATGCCGTTTTATCATCATCGCGGCATCGGCAAGAAGATGGTGGAATACGGCTGCATGATGGCGAGGGAACGCGGCGCCACGACCGTGATCGCCCTCTCGACCCAGGCATTCTCATTCTTCACCTCCGTCTGCGGTTTCGAAGAAGCGGAGAAAGACGTTCTTCCCGATTCCCGCCTGAAGGCCTACGACGAAAGCGGCCGGAATTCAAAAATTCTGATCAAAAAGGTTTGAACGGACCGTTCCTTGTAGGGCTGGCCCTTGTGGCCATGCCTTCCGCCATTCCTGATCGCGACATAAATCCGCTCGTGTAGTACAAACACGCGCATCGACGCGTCCTATCTCCCAGGCAACAAGACATTCAACGCCAGCGGCACGACATCGATTTCGAGCTCGGTCCCATTTTTCCCGGCATCGTCGCGGCGAAGCAACACTTCGTCGTCCAACCGGAATTCCCCTCCGTAAAGAGTGATCTGGAGATGCCGGACTTTGTGCGCCGTGAGGATCGGTTTGTGCTCCGGCTCGCCCAAACATCCGTGCAGGTTTTTCAACAGCGTTTCCCGATCACCTGCCCGCGAAACCACCATGTCGAAAAAACCGTCCGAGGTATCGGTGTCGGGCGCCATCTTCACCCCAGGTCCCGCACGGGCAATGTTCATGATCTCGAGCACGAGAAAATCACCAGAGGCATCGCGCCCGTCGACTATCAGTTTTAGAGGCACTGCGGGCAAATCGTGCGCGAGCGCAACAAGCACGGACATATCACGGCGCAACCGGTCGGCGCGATTTTTAAAATCCCGGGGATCCGCCGCGTCGATTTCTTCAATAATCGTAATCGCGCGCCCAATGAGTCCGATCCCGACTCCTTCCAAAAACCAGTGTTCCCCCCACGGGCCGCGTGCGATGCCCATGTCGATTTTGCGCCGCTCGCCTTTCTTCCAGCCCGCAATGATCTTTTCCGGCGCGCCACGAATTCCCAGGCTGTTGGCGATATTGTTGGCAGTGCCCAGGGGAATCGGCGCCAGAAATTGTGGCGTACCGACCAGCAGCAACGCGGCCTTCCGCAAGCTGCCGTCGCCTCCGGCCACCGCGACGAATTCGCCTTGTTGCAAAATTTCCGGGGCGTCCGCGACTTCCTTCAACGTCGCGACGCGCGGTTCGTAACCAGCCTCCCGCAACGAGTGCAGCAAATCATCGCGGGTGTATTTTTGATCACCGGCGTTGGTATTGTGGAGAAGGACAATTTTCATCGGGACAAAATGCGGCTCTTTTGTCCGCGAGGGATGTCTCCTACTTGACCACACTATGCGCATTCTGGTTGCCAACGATGATGGGATTTATAGCCCGGGCCTTGTTGCCCTGGCGAAGGTGGCATCGCGCTTCGGCGAAGTGCGCATCGTGGCGCCGGATGTGGAACAATCCTCCATGGGGCAGGCGATCACGGCGTCACGACCGTTGCTTTATCGATCCATTCCCATCGCGGGTTTCGAAGCCTACCGCGTGAACGGCACCCCGGCCGACTGTGTTTCGCTGGGTGTCTACAATTGGAAGGACATCGATCTCGTGGTCTCGGGAATTAACCTGGGCACCAATCTGGGTAACGCTCTCTGGCATTCCGGGACCGTGGCCGCCGCGAAACAAGCGACGCTGGTGGGACTGCGCGGAATCGCCTTCAGCACTCCGGTGGGCGATCAGTCGCCCGACTTCGACACCATCATTCCCTGGGCGGAAAAGGCGCTGAAGGCCGTCCTCGATCAACCCGAACTGACTCTGGTTAACGTCAATATTCCCGAGTCGCCGAAGGATCTCTGTTGGACGCGCCAGTCGGTGCGCCATTACGACGGGAAAGTGGTACCGCAAGTCGACCCGATGGGACGCCAGCAATACTGGTACACGGTCATTCCAATCGAACAAGTGGAGGAAGGCACTGACCGCTGGGCGATGGAACAAGGTTTCGCATCGCTCACGCCGCTGCGGGTGGATCTCACCGACGAGAGTCAACTCAGCCGGGTACTGGCCAAGATGGCGGTGTCGGCGGTGAAAAAGTAGACGTTCGTTTTTAATGCCACGTTCAGGCACGTGAAACGAATGAAGATCCCCGGGGCAACCGATCAGTACAGGTGCCACCTGACCGATCTCCTGCCTCTGTGTAGCAGCCGTCGTCAGACGGCTGGCCAGCGGTATTACCACCGCTGCTACATCCAAGCGGGAGCCGTTCGACTAGCTCACGGGCGGCGACACGTTCTGGGCTTCGGTCGCGACCAGCTCAGGGGTATCAGGCCCGATGGGAATAAACCTAAATTCCTCCTGCATCTCCGAGCGGAAAAACATGAATCGACCGATACCGCGGAGCGCGACCCGGTTGCGTGTCACTCGCCATTAAATGAAATTCCCGCACTCGAAACGGCGGCGCTTCAAACGCGGCATGGCGCTCTAGAAATCTCGCCAGAATCTTCTTTTCATAATTTCCGCCCAAACGACCCAACGTGAAGTGCGGATGAAAATGATGGACATCGATCGTCAAGTCTACCGAAAGCAACGCTTCATCGACTTGCTTGCGGAGCTGGAAAAGACGGGTGTGCCCATTTCCAATGCCGGCCCACATCACTTTTGCCGGACCGCGCGACGGAAAAATCCCGACCTGCCCGACAGGTAATATAAATGATGCAACCCGGACGCGATCAAGCGCAGCGCCAAATTTTTCCTCACCGGGGGTTTCGACCGGTCCGATATACCGCAACGTAAGATGGAAATTTTCCTCCGGCGTGGTCCGCAAATCGTCGAGGCCGGCTGCGACCGTCGCGAGTTCAGATCGCACAGTGGCGGGTGGAATAATTGCGACGAAAAGCCGGGACATAATGCGGGTAATTTAGGCGATCTGCCGCCGGATACAAGATGTCGGCGTCGCTCACCCAACTCTCGCGCAAAACACATCGTCTTTTACCTGATGCTGAAACCGGGAATTTTCCCGGAAACGTGTCCCGTTTCCACCTGACTATCCAAGGACAACCGAATCGGTGATAATAGTTCACGTACCCCGGCTCATGAATTCGAATTCAAATCTCCTCCCCTACGCCAAGGATCTCACTCAACAGCCTCCACGAAGCGCCGCTGAGCGGTTGGGAGGATTTGTAATCCTCGCCCGATCCATCGACAAGGGGCGCGCGCGCGTCAACGCCACGAATGGTGAGTACCGATTCAACTGTCCGGTCGATCAGTTGCTCTTCAATTTCAAGGGCGTCGTCGGAACAGATGTCCAGGAGCTGCTCGCGTCAGGCGCGAACGACGAGGACGTCGTCGAGTGGTTCAACACTCACGGCGTGGACAAAACGCCCGATGAAATCAAAGCATGGTCCGCCCAAATGGACGAATTCAGTTTCTACTTCGTGCCCGAAAAAAAAGCGTGGTTTATTTCCGAATGCGAGCGACTCCAACTCGATCCGGTAAACACGACACTCTTCGAGTATCTCGACGTGGATGACCGAAAAACCTTTGGCCTTCCCGTGCCCATTCAGGACCGCCATCCGTAGAAGCACGTGCCCGGAAAGCACGTCTCGAGACGCTGATTCGGGCGCTTCTCCAAACGGTCGGATCGCCACCCGGAATCGATCGTTGGAAATATAAACTATTGCTATTGCCCGACAGGGATCGGCGCATTTGCTCGATGCATGCTCCGGCACACTGAACAATTCCTGGCGACTGCGGTTCAGTAAAATGCCGGTAATCACCCATTGCATCGTTTTCCTGGGTGTATTGTGCTCGCTGATCCTTGGTGGATACTGGCTGGCGGTGCGATTGGACGACCACTCGCCAGCTGAGCGTCTTGCCACCTCGATCCTCACCGGACTTCTTCTGTTTATCTGGAACGTCAGCATCCTGGGATTCTTTTTTCCCATCTCCGGTCCGGCAGTGTGGGTTTGTCTGTGGCCGATCGCCGCGACCGTTCTTAACCGGCGCGTGCGTGTGGCCATTCGATCGGATCTCGGCGCGATAATCGCAGACCACAAAGGGGTCGTCGCCATCTTTTCCTCTGCGTTCTTTATTTCCATCCTGCTTTGGCCGCTGCTCGCTCATCCTCACATGGTGTTTTTCGACGGGACGAGCAATCACGATGCATTTTTCTGGATCAGCGGGGCGGAATTTTTGCACGACCATACCTACATGGTCGAACCGGTTAAGAGTGTTTTCAAACCACTGACGAACGGAGTGGGCGTCTTTACTGGAGGTTGGACGCCCATGTGGGGTCGTATGAGCGCAGAAGGTCTGGTGGCCCTCGTCTCCGGCATCGCGGGAATCCCGACAATGCACGTCTATGTGGCCACAACCGCAGCGCTGTTTCTGCCCTGGGTGGCGGCCGTTTACCTGGTGGCGAAAACATTTCTTGTCCGAAAATTCTCTGTTTTCGCACTCATCGGCCTTTGCGCCACCCAGCCTCTATTTGTTTTCTTTCACGCGAACGCGAATCTGCCGAATCTCCTGGGTTGCCTCAGCGGAGCGATTCTCGTGATCGCGATCACACGCGGCCTAAACGGTACGGCTAAGTTTGGTACGTGGCATATAATCACTGCCATCAGTCTGCACGGATTGTTGTGCTCCTATCCGGAAATGGCGCCTTTCATTCTTTTAACCGTGGGATTGATCTGGTGTCGCTCCCTTCTGTCCACGCAATCCCACCGGCTTGCCTGGCTCGCTGCCGCGGCAGGATTCGCAGGTCTGGTCTTGAATCCAGCCACCACGGTGCGCGCCTTCTCAGGGTTCTATCGCTCGTTCCACGCCGCAAGCGTGGACACCATCTGGCCGAAACTTTTTGAAAACCTGTCCCCCGCCGACCATATACCGGCGCTCGCGACCCTGACCCTGCACACCGTCGACGATGCAGGAGTATGGATCGCCGGCCTTTGCAGCGTCGGTGTGATTGCAGCGGTTATTCTCGTTCTGCGATCAGCCTCTGATCGTTTTGGAGCGGCTGCGACGCTGGCCGGGCCCGCGCTGCTTTCGGCCTATACGATGGCCACCCATTTCAGCTACGGCTGGCAAAAGGTAGCCCAGTTCGGTGGCGTTTTTGTCGCGGCCATTATCCCCGTCGCCGCGATCAATTTAGCGGCCACATTCCCGGCGAAACGCCGGTATTCTCCCGTGGCCAGCGCTGTTCTGGCGGGTATCATGATATTTTTTACCTACGCAACAGCGCGAAATGTTTACGAAAGTCGCAAGTGGTCTGGACGGAAATTCATCGGCGATGACTGGCTGGCAACACGGGCCTATTCCCAGCAACACCTGCAAAACGCCACGGTACGAGTCGACGCCCCCAGTTTTTCCGCGCCGTATTTTTATGGGATGTGGTCTCTTTATGCGCTGGCCGACAGTCATCCGTTATTTTCCCAACGGGAATCTGACAACGGAGGTTACGTTCACGACTATACCCGAAACGAAAGAAATTATCCCGAGGAGGTACCGTCCGCGTATTTTGTCAGCTCCCGATGGGCGGAAAGTTTCGATGCGAATTCACCGCGTCTGCTTTCGGGACAAACCGCCTCCCTCCTCAGCAAAAGCAATCGCGTCGACATACTCGATGGCTTCTTTCCGAAGTCCGGGGTGCCCGAATCAGCCTCGTCCCACCTGATGATTGGCCTCCGTCCGCATAGTCCTGGCGAACTACAGTTCCTCCTCGCCCCCCGCGCCGCTTTTGCCACTGCTTCGGTCACCTGGCACATGGCGATCACCGTGGAAGGAGGTCAGATCCAACACTCCCAATTTTCCGGCCCACCGCCCTGGCACTTCAATGTTCCCTTGGTTCCCCCCTCTTTAAACAAGATCGAAATCTCCTGCGACGATCGAAGCGAGTCCGGCTCGTTTCCCTACGTCATTACCGACCTTCGTGTAATCGACAACATTGGGAAATAGTCCTGGAAAGGGCAGATTAAACGCGTCGGGTGCAACGCAGGCGAGAAACGCGGATATTTCGCTGTGCGGTTTGGTTAGATGAGTCATCTCCTTCTGGATTTCTTTTCTCGCTCCGCGCACTCCGCGCTGCTCCGCGTTTCAACTCCGGGAATCGGAATATTACGATCATTAGTTAAGAAAAACGCGGATGTTGGGTACGATTCTGTTCGCTGGCATTTCACCTTGCTGCACATCCATGCAATTGTTCAGTCTCAATGAGTCATCCGGCTGCGGGATCGCAGCATCGTTTGGTCCACCTCTTTCCGATGCCGTTCATTTCCCCCGATCAGGCAAAGCCCGAATACGATGTCATTGTAGTGGGTTCCGGCGCGGCCGGTGGCCAGACTGCGTACACACTCACGATGGAAGGCGCGAAGGTGCTCATGCTGGAGGCGGGACGCGATTACGATCCGGGCAAGGAAACGCCCATGTTTCAAACTCACGATCAAGCTCCGCTGCGCGCCGTCGCCACACCCGACAAGCCCTGGGGATTCTATGACGCAACGGTCGATGGGGGTTGGACCGTTCCCGGCGAACCTTTCACGAATGCATCGTCGGAACCCACGCAACAATTCACCTGGTGGCGCTCGCGCATGCTTGGCGGACGGACCAATCACTGGGGACGTATCGCGTTGCGCAACGGGCCCTACGATTTCAAAACCCATAGCCGCGATGGACTGGGCTTCGACTGGCCGATCGGTTATGACGACGTTGCTCCGTACTACGACAAGGTGGAAATGCTGATCGGAGTTTACGGCGCGAATGATGGATTGGAAAACACCCCCGACTCATCCCCGGGGGTACTACTGCCTCCGCCCAAGGCGCGGGCGGGAGAGCTGTTGACCAAACACCGGGCGAAATCCCTCGGGATTCCGGTTATTCCGATTCGTCGCGCCGTGTTGAGCACGCGACAGGATTTTGCCAACGTCCCGGCCAAACTGCATCCGCACAATACCCGCGCCCAGCGCATTCTTTCAGAAGCCATGCAGGCACGGGCTGCTTGTTTCTGGGCGACCAATTGCGACCGCGGTTGCTCGATCAAGGCCAACTACCAATCAACGACCGTGCATTTGCCGCCGGCGCTTGCGACGGGAAACCTGGATTTGATTTCCAACGCGATGGTGCGCGAAGTGACCCTGGACGCGCGCGGTAAAGCAACTGGCCTGATCTATATCGACCGGCTCACTGGAAACGAACACCGTGTCACCGCCCGCGTCGTCGTGCTGGCAGCGAGTTCGTGTGAGACCGTCCGCATTCTGCTCAACTCTAAATCTCCGCGCTTTGCTCAGGGCCTCGCAAATTCGTCGGGACTCGTGGGCAAATACATCATGGACACCGTCGGAACCAGTCTCGGCGGCCAAATTCCGTTACTGGAAAATTTGCCTCTCCACAACGAGGACGGTGCGGGCGGAGCGCACGTCTATGTCCCCTGGTGGCTCTATCGGGAACAGCATGCGGGCAAACTGGATTTCGCCCGCGGCTATCACATCGAATTTGGCGCGGGACGGGGAATGCCTGGCGCGTCGATGGGTGCCGGCATGGAATGGCTCACCGGCGGAAGCTATGGCCGGCGCTTCAAGGAGGACGCGCGACGGTACTACGGTTCGTTTATTTATTTCGGCGGACGCGGCGAAATGATCCCCAACGAAAAATGCTTCTGCGAGCTTGATCCCGCGGTGAAGGACAAATGGGGCATTCCCGTCCTGCGTTTTCATTGGCAATGGTCGGCGCATGAGCTTCGGCAGGCGGCGCATCAGCAACGGACGTTCGCGACCATCATCGATGCGATGGGCGGACGATATCACACCCCACCGGCCGACGACCCCGCAACGATCATTCGTCCCGGCGGCAACGTGAAGCACGAGGTCGGTGGAGCGCGCATGGGCAACGATCCCAGGACTTCTGTCACCAATGCATTCGGCCAGACATGGGACGTGAAGAATCTTTTTCTCACCGACGGAGCGCCATTTTGTTCGAACGCCGACAAAAATCCCACCCTCACGATCATGGCTCTCGCCTGGCGCGCGAGCGATTACCTCCTCGATGAACTCCGCAAAGGAAATCTATAGCGATCTTCACGGCTCATTGCAGGAGCGGCTTTAGGCCGCGATCAGGACGGTCAATCGCGGAATCAAGCCGCTTTTTCATGTGGCTTGACTTAAGTGAATGAACATTCACTTATCTTCCCATGCGCAGTCGAAACACCGATAAGCAACGCATCATTCGCCAGCGGGCGCTTGCACTGATCGTGCGTGACGGCGTGGACGGTTTCTCGATGCAGAAACTCGCCAAAGCCGCCAGGGTTTCGCCTGCGACGCTCTACATCTATTTCAAGAACCGCGATGACCTGATCTTCCAACTCTACAAGGAGGAGATGGAAAAGATGTTTGCCGCCACCCTTGCCGGATTCGATCCCGCGGCGTCTTTCGCTGAAGGTCTGCGCATCCAGTGGAAAAATCGCGCCCGGTACAGCCTGGAACACACGTTTGAAGGACAATTCCTCGAGCAGATGCGCCACTCACCCTACCAGGCCCAGTTTTTTCCGCGGCTTGATCCAGCGTTTGTTGAGAAAATGGGAGCCTTTGCGAAAGCGGCGATCGCACGAAAGGAACTAATTCCCATGTCGAGGGAGATTTACTGGTCGATCGCCTTTGCGCCGCTTTATCAGATGGTAATTTTTCATCAGAGTAAATTCGGACTCGTGGGTCGCCCACTCAACCCGGGCGAAAAGAAATTCGAACTCGACGACGCCTCACTGGATTTCGCGCTGAAGCTCGTGATCAAAGCGCTCAAACCCTGAAACTTTAAAATCAACGCCAACATTTTTGTCATGAAACCTCCGTCCAACCCATCCAACGCGCCGGCGCATGTGTTCACCGGTTATCAAAAGTTCATTATCGCGGTTCTCGCCTTCCTGCAATTCACGATCGTGCTGGATTTCATGATCCTCTCTCCGCTGGGAGCGATCCTCCTGCCGGAGCTGCATATTACCACCTCGGATTTCGGCGCGGTGGTTTCATCCTATGCGATCGCGGCGGGTATTTCGGGAATTCTCGCTGCCGGTTTTGCGGATCGATATGATCGCAAGCGTCTCCTGCTAATTTTCTATACGGGTTTTGTTCTCGGCACCGCGCTGTGCGGAATCGCGCCGAACTACAACGTACTTCTGTTCGCCCGCATCGTCACGGGCATATTCGGCGGGGTGGTCGGATCAGTCAGCCTCGCAATCATTGCCGATCTTTTCCCGATTGCAGTACGGGGCCGGGTCATGGGGTTCATCATGTCGGCTTTCGCCGCGTCGCAGGTACTGGGAATTCCTATCGGCATTCTGCTGGCCAACCGGCTCGGCTGGCACGCACCGTTCCTCATGGTCGCCGGGGTGAGTTTTCTTGTCGGCATCGTGATCGTGATTCGCATGCAACCGATTGACGCCCACTTGAAGATCGTCGCCAAACGAAACGCGCTGCAACATCTGTGGGAAACTGCAAAATCATCCCGGTATATCACCGGCTTTCTCGCCACCATGCTGCTCGCGACTGGAGGCTTCATGCTCATGCCGTTTGGCAGCGCGTTCACGGTGCACAATCTCGGCATCCCGCTCGACCGGCTCCCCACCCTCTACATGATCACCGGTGTCTGTTCTCTCGTTTTCGGGCCGCTCATGGGCCGCTTGAGCGACCGGGTTGGCAAATACCGGATGTTCTGTGCTGCGTCTTTGATCGGCGTGGCAATCGTGGTCTACTACACCCAAATGACCTCTTCATCGTTCTGGTTGCTCGTCGCGGTCAGTGTTCTGATGTTCACCACCATCTCCGGACGAATGGTTTCGGCGGGAGCGTTGACCTCGGCCATTCCCAACCCGGCTGATCGCGGTGCGTATATGGCGATCAGTTCGTCTCTGCAGCAATTTGCCGGCGGAGCAGCATCGATGATCGCTGGAAAAATTGTCATCCAGTCCAACGATGGCCATCTACTCCATTATCCATTACTGGGCTGGGTGGTTTCTGCCGCCATGATCGTGACCATGCTTCTGATGTATCGTGTGCAACAGCTGGTCGTAGCCGACGCGAAACAACTGGCGGTCTCCGGAAAGTCGGAACCGCGCCCGGCGGATCTACCTCAGGAGACGCCGGCGCACTGACGGGAGTTGGTTCGTCACCGCTGCCCAACACCGCATACAGTTGTTGACGGACCGCTCGGGCTGTCCGCTACGGCAACAAAACCCTGTCAGATCGCGACGGGCCCAGCGGCCCGCCTACCTCAAAACTTATTAGACCCGGCCACGACCGCCCACGAGGTACACAATAAGCACGATCAAAAGAATCAATCCGACGCCGCCGCCCACTGCAGGCCCGCCGAGATAAAAACCGCCACCTCCGAGTAGTAAAAGAATTAGGAGTATTAGTAGAAGGTTATTCATCACTTTAAGACAGCCCACGACGAAACCCGTTCGTCGAAATCGCGTCTAGTATGTGTATCACCTGGATCACCTTCCGAATTGCAGTCGGATTTGATTCTTCAACCCTCCCATACCCCCTATGAAATTGTCCCTTCTTCGTTGTCTGGCCGTCCTGGCCGGTGCCCTCGCATCACATGCATTCGCTCAACCCGCCGTCGTGGAAAATCCCGCGGTCGTTCCCACTTTGCGGAACGACTGGTTCCTGCGACACACCGGTTTTGTTGCCGAAGCAAACAGCGGAGGAATTGATCTGCTGTTCATCGGCGATTCAATTACCGACAGTTGGCGCAAAACGGGGAAAGCGGTGTGGACGACCCGCTACGAACCGCTCAAAGCGGCAAATTTCGGCATCAGTGGCGATCGCACCGAGCATGTCCTCTGGCGCCTGCAAAATGGAGAACTGAAGGGAATCCATCCCAAGGTCGCGGTGGTGATGATCGGAACCAATAACACGGGACGCGACACTGCTCCGCAAATTGCGGAAGGCGTCATCGCCATCGTAAATGAAATCAAGAAGCAGATTCCCGAAACGAAGATCCTCCTGCTGGCTATTTTTCCACGAGCGGAAAAACCAGATTCGCCCTTACGAACAAAGATCACTGAAGTGAATCAAACCCTGGCCAAACTCGATGACGGCGGACGAACTGTCGCCTATCTCGACATCGGCGACAAATTCCTGCAATCCGACGGGGTTCTTCCTGCCACGGTCATGCCCGATTTTCTGCATCCGAACGAAAAAGGTTATGAAATCTGGGGTGACTCAATGGCACAAAAACTTTCAGAGCTTCTACGAATGAAATAACCGGGTTGGGAAAACCTTTTCGCCTGCGACGTGTCGAACGAAGCGTCGATGAAGCGAGAACCCAACAGACGATCATGGACCGCCGGGATGACCGGAGACACTCCGCCCCGGCACCTGATTCAAAGTCATCTTCTGCAGCAAAACCATGAACGGCTGCAGGAAATGATCGAAGAAGGCGTGCACGAAGTTCAAGTCGTGTGCGCCACCGATTATGAATGCCCGGCATGTGCTGCGCTCGATGGAAAAGCCTTTTCGATAGAAAATGCGCCCGAACTGCCGCCGCAAAAATGCAGCTGCATTCCGCACTGCACGTGCATCCTGACGGCGATCTCGGACATTTGAAAAGGGCCTTCCGAATATTGTTCGCCTCTTGTAGGGCTGGCCCTTGTGGCCACGCCTCCGAAAAACGAAGCGGCATGACCACGAGGTCCCGCTCTGCAGGTCCACCTGAATGATTATCGCTTAGCCGGATCGATGCAATTGGGTGGGCGTCGGTTTCCATACCGACGCTTCGGCGCGCTTGGGAGTTCCCTGTCGCCGGTGTGGAAACCGGCGACCACCGTTCGGTCGCGAACTCGATAGAGGGAATATGACGTCCGGCTGAATGGATCCCGCTCAGCTCACCGTGATCGTGATCACAATATTACTAGGTGGGATGACAGGCGGAGGATTGACGGTGATCGTCACGGCATTGCTGATCGCAGAGCCTGCGGCATTCGTGACGACCACATCGTATTGTCCCGCCGTGTTGGCTTGGATTGCTGTCAGCGTCAGGGTCGCGTTGGTCGCGCCGGAGATCGGCACCCCATCTTTGCGCCATTGATAGGTGAATGGCGCCGAACCAGACGCGGTAATTGTCAGCGATAAATCGTCTCCCACCGAGCCAGTGACGGGCTGCAATGGCGCACTCACGGTGGGCGCGACCGCGGGATTCACGGTCAAGCCCACATTGTTGCTGTAGGCCAGCCCGTAGGCATTGATCACGTGCACGCCATACGTTCCTGCGTCGCCCGACTGCAAATTGGGAATTGTGAGCGTGGCCGAATTTCCGACCAGTGTCCCGTAACGGTACCACTCGTAGATGAGCGGTCCCGTGCCTGTGGTGCTAACCGAAAAGGAAACTGCCTGACCGCTCGTGCCTGTGGTAGGGACAGGTTGCACGGTGATTACGGGAACGACGCCGACCGCCAGTGTACCCGCTGAGCTGGTCGTACAGCCACCGGTATTTGAGACCACGCAACGAAATTGGTCCGTGTCCATCGAGGCGTTTATTCCATAAATGGTGAGCTGGTACTGCGTCACTCCCGAGTAGGCGCTGCTTGCGGACAAGTCAGACCATATTGCGCTTCCCGCCGGACGACGTTGCCACTGGTATTCGTAATATCCGAATGTCGTGGAAGGATCGCCGGCGGTGACGCGGAAATAAGTGGAACCACCCGTCACGAATTTGTCGGCTGGTTGCAGAGTAATTGTCGGCGCTGTTTCGTTGACGGTCAGGGTCGCGGTTTGACTCGTCACAGAACCCGCAGTGTCGCTCACCAGGCATTGAAACGAGTCTCCATCCATCGCGGGGGCGCTCGCCACAGACAGAGCCGCGGAATTCGCGCCGGAATAGGCACCACCATTCGCCAGTGGGTTCCACGTGCTGGTCTTTGCGGGCCGCAAGTACCACTGGTAGCTGGGCGAAGAAACACTTCCCGCAGCGGAGGTCGTTAGAGTCGCCACGTTGCCCGCGACAACGGTTTGGCTCACCGGATGGGACGCGATCTGAAGCGACGTCACAGGCCGCTGGACTTCAACCACGAAATGCGCGAACGCCTTTTTACCGGCGGCATCAACCGCCTTAAGCGTGAAAAAATGCACGCCGTCGGGCAGATTTGCGAATTGGACGGTATTGCCAACCACGACTCCCTGGCTCGATACCGGCACGAGTGAAACCGCCGGAACAGCGCCGCTGGAGTCACCCGCGGAGAAATTCACCAGTGCGGTGCCATCGTTTGACGTTATGTATCCGCCACTCACAGACAAAGTAGGTCGACTGTTCCCGTCGAGATCGGACAGCAGCCCATCGACGCTTGCGCGATAACGTGAGTCAGCCAGAAACGGGGTCTGGCTGCGGTAGCTTGTCATACTGATGGATTCCCCGTTACAGAAGTGATCGATCGATTGCTCGACGGTTGAATAGACCGTATTCAACTCGGCCAGATCGCGGGCGATATACACAAAGCCCAGGCGAAATTGTTTTGGCGAAGTCTTATAATCCGGATTTCTCACGCCATAGGTCGCCACTGCCGCGGCATGGTCGAACGTATCCAGCGACGAATAACTCATCGTAAGGTCGGCGTTGTAAACCGGATTATTCAGCACGTACGAAGTGGGAAACACATCGGCTACGCCCATCAGGTACAGCGCTTGTTCGGAGAAAACCTGCGTGTCGTTGCTGCGCGTGTTGTTGACGCGCTGCCAGCGAAACCCGTGAGTGGGGTCGCCATAAATTTTATTAACCGAGAGATAGTTATCCGTCGAAAGCCCGTTGCCCATCTGGCAATCCACCGTGGAATTTGGCAACCAATGGCCATTGGCAAGGCTGGGCTGGTTCAGGGTGTAGAAAATTTGCGCTCCCCAGGCGTGACCAAGCTCATGGTCGAACACGGCCAGCGCCGGCGAGATGACGTTGCCGCCGGGTAAATTATAGCGGCAAAGATCGACGGTCGCGAACGATTGCGGGGTGACCGGCACTCCGGCGCTACCCAGCCCTGCCGATCCGATTCCCGCACTGATGCCGGTCGCCTTGTAGGCGCGATCGATGTAATTCGGGACATTGGAGGCCCCGGTGTTTGCGATATAACAAATCGAAAAATACGATCCCGGAAAAAGCGCGGTCAGCGTATCAAAATATCCGGATAGGCGTGGAAAATAAGGCGCAGAAGACCCGGCGCCGTAGATCTCGTTATAGGCAGTGGTCGGGGAAGACCACGTTACCGACGAATCGATAATAAAAAGACAATGCTCCGTTTGATAGACCGTGGGGCTGATTTGATTGAGGGTGACACTGGCTGCGGCGCTGCTCCATGCGCATGCGTAAAAACCGAGGCAACCGCCCAAAATCCGCCAATGAAAACGACGAAATCCGCTCGGAATTGGAGACGGCTTTGCCGACGGGGATTTCATCCCGGATTATCGGCACAGATGCTCTTCAGCGTTAAGAATCAGGCGGAATTTGACACGGAATTACCGGTTTTTACTTCTCCTGCTCTCGGCGCGGTCAGTCCCATGCCGTAGCGTGTAGCCCGCGCTTCCGCGCAGGGCTACTTCCCTGTACGGACTGCCTGTGCGCGATCTCTCCAAGTCAATTCCTACACCTGTGCGACGTGAACTCCTTCCGCGATCTCCTCGATCATTTTCTCGTTAAACCTGGGTATGTCGCTGGGTCGCCGGCTGGTAACCAAACCGTTGTCCGTGACCACCGCTTCATCCACCCATTTTGCTCCCGCGTTGACCAAATCCGTCTGTAACGACGGATACGAAGTAAGCGTTCTACCACGAACCACGCCGGCTTCGATCAACAACTGCGGTCCATGACAAATCGCGGCCACCGGCTTGCCTTGGTGGAAGAAATCCCACGCAAATTTTACCGCCGCTGGCTCGGTTCTTAGTTTATCCGGATTCATCACACCTCCGGGAAGAAGCAAGGCGTCGTAGTCATTGGGATTGGCGTCGTCGAGCGCGACGTCCACGTCGTACTCACCACCGAAGTCATCGGTGTCCCACGATTTCAATTTCCCTTTCTTCGGTGAAATCAAATCCGTTTCGGCGCCGGCTTTTTGCAGCGCAGCTCTCGGCTTTACCATCTCGGATTCCTCAAAACCATCCGTGAGAAGAATCGCGACTTTTTTGCCCTCCAAGCTCGGTCTATTATGCATCATGATGAATCGCCTCCCGGTTGCTAAATTTTGGTCGGGTGAAAATGATCAGGCCGCGATCGGCCGCAGCGAACGGGACTTCGCCCGACGACGATAGGCAGCCAGCGCGAGCAATCCTGCAGCGCCGGTTAATCCATATACCGCCGGTTCTGGAACCGGACTCAAGTAGGTCACCGTCACGCTGCCTAAATCGATCGAATGATTTTCCGCCAGATCCGTCGACGTGGGCAGTCCGTTGATATGAAAACGAACCCGCTGATCGCCGATCATCACATCGGCTGGCTGCGTGAAACTCGCCGTAAAGACATCAGGCACGAGGTTCGGCGGAGTATTAATGGTCGCGTCGACACCGAACGTGATGGTCGTGAGATTGACCAGTCCAGTCGATGGGTCGGTAAGATTCAGGGAAAAATCCAATAAAGCACTCGCTGAGGATGTTCCGATTTTCGTGATGCCGTTGTAGTAGGTCAGCATCCCCAGCGAAAATGTATCGCCGCTGCCCACGTTGGTAAAGTCGTGCCCCGTGAAGACCACGCCGGATTTAAACGAGCCGTCAACGGGGACGCCAGTCCGAAATGAAGCGAACGAACCATCACCGGAATTGGTTATCACCGTGTTCGGATTGGCAGTCGGTTGAAAAAAACCGGCGGTCGTTCCGGAGAGTAAAAGATCGGCGCGAGCCATTCCAGCGAGCGAGGCAACCGCAATGCCTGCGGCGAGAATAAGTTTTGTGGATTTCATTGGTAGTGTCGGGTTGTTTGTGGGTCCGCCTACCATAATCCCGGATCGGATTTACCGGTATCGGGAAATCTCCCGAGATTCAGACGGAGCGGTGCCCCAGCGAAGTTATGGGGGGGCGGATGTGAACCCTTCCCTGCCCCGAAATTTGAATTCATGCCTCTTTCTTCGATCCCCGTGCGCCAACGGTATTTCCAAACAATGAAGTCCATGCGAAATTATCGTTGAGGTTTGTAGAACCCAGAGTATTTCGTTCACGGCAACAATGACTCAGACTGTTGCCAATCCCGCCAGCGATTCGGACTTCTATTTGCCTGCCGATCGCTTCTTCGCCGCGAACCTGCCGACTGCGCTCACTTTTGACGACGTATCGTTGGCCACGCTCCACTCGGAGATCCTGCCCAAGGACGCCGACATGGCCACCCAGCTGGCCGAGGGACTTTTCCTTCAGATTCCCATTATCTCGTCCGACATGGACACCGTCACGGAGTCGCGGATGGCCATCGCGATGGCACTCAACGGCGGCCTCGGCCTCATCCATTATAATTTGCCGGGCAAGGACCAGGTGAAAGAGGTCGCGCGCGTCAAACATCACATCCACGGTATGATTCAGGATCCGATGACGGTTTCCCCCGACCTGCTCATCGGTGACGTGCTCGCGATGATCGATCAGAAGCGTTTTGATTTCCGTACTTTCCCGGTCGCCGATGCGCAGGGCAAACTGGTCGGGCTGCTTGCGGGAAATCTCGTCAAGGAACGCTACAAGGCAAAAAAGGTCGCCGAGGTCATGACCCCGCGCAAACAATTGATCACTGTCGCCGAAAAGAACATGACCGGCGATCCGATCAAGGAAGCGGATAAATTCTTCACGGAAAATGTAGGCATCCACAAGGTACTGGTGGTGGACGATAACGATCATTTGCGCGGCCTCGTTACAATTTCTGATGTGGAACGCATCACGAGCGAAGCCAAGACGCGCCGGAAAGCCGCCCGCGATTCCGCGTTCCGCTTGGTGGCCGGTGCCGCCATTTCCCCGATGCGCAAATCGAATGGCGAACTCGATCGAGACAAAATCATCGCCCACATCGGTGCGCTCGTCGACGAATCCGTGGACGTCGTGGCCGTCTCCACGGCGCACGGCCATACCGCCGGGGTCGGCGATGTGGTTAAATTAATCCGCGGCGCGTTTAAGGACCTCCCGATCATCGCCGGTAACGTGACCAGCGGATCCGGCGTGGAATTTCTCGCCGACGCTGGCGCCAACGCGATTAAGATTGGCCAGGGCCCCGGGTCCATTTGCACGACGCGCATCGTGGCCGGAGTCGGCATTCCGCAACTGACGGCGCTGCACGTCGCAGGACGTGGCGCCGCCAAAAAAGGCGTCCGCCTTATCGCTGACGGCGGCATCACCAAATCCGGCGACATCGTCAAAGCGCTCACACTTTCCGACGCGGTAATTCTCGGAGGCCTGCTCGCCGGATGTCGCGAAGCGCCGGGCGAAATCATGGAAATTTCCGGAAAGCTCTACAAGCAGTACCGAGGGATGGGCAGCCACGCCGCGATGAAAGCCGGCTCTGCCGCGCGCTATGGTCACGATAAAAACGACAGTACTCGCAAAGTTGCGGCGGAAGGAATCGAAGCGCTCAAGGAAGTTTCCGGATCCGTCGACGACGTGCTCGGTACGCTCATCGGCGGCGTACAGTCCGGCATGGGGTACCTCGGCGCAAAAAATCTCGGCGAGCTCCGCAGCAAAGCGCGCTACGTGCGAGTCACCTCCTCCGGCCAAAAAGAAGCCGCCCCGCACGACGTGATTGAAGTCGCGACGCGAAAAGGCTGAGCCCAACGCGAGTAGACTTACACCAAGGCCGCAAAGTCAGCCAAGTTCAGTTTCATCTAATTATCGGTCAATTTTCTTGTGTAGGGCTGGCGCTCGTCGCCATGCCTCCGTGTCGCCCTTTCGCCACGCAAAAAATAGCCGAATTAACTCAGTTAACCCTGAAGTCACTGTCTCCCGAAAGAGTGAAGTCACTCTCCTCATTCATTCTCGTGTTTTTGATTGGAGCAGCCGGGTGTGTATCGTCGCCCATTTACCATGTGCCTTCCGAGGGTCATTTTTTCAATGTGCGGCAGAAAGACGGAAAAAATCTGTTCACGGTTGTGGATAGTCACTCAGTCGACAGTTATCAGCAGGTTTTCCTATCTGCAGCCCCTCTCCGCGAAGAGCGACCATCTGATTCCAAAGCCGATTTTGTATTCACCGAAATACTCGATGGCAAAGTCATCAAGGAGTATGTTCTTTATCGAGACGGGGAGATGCTCTCTGCGGGCCAGTGGTTTCGCGTTGATGCGGCGTGGCATTATCGCTGGCGAATCATGTATGATCCAAAGCGCGCAGCAGAGGACATGAAGAAGGACGAGCCGGCCACCAAAGCGCAGCTCCCTTGATCACACCTGAATCGCCAATAGTTTCCCCACCTCGTTCTTTGAGCTACAACTCGCAAGTTGACCCGGTGCTGACGACTTTCGTGCGAGCCGTACCGGACGTTCCGATCCGATACCGTTTCTCGACCGATTCCAAAACTCGATTATTTAAACGCGGAGTTCGCGAAGTACGCAGAACGAATCATCCGAAACCCGGCAACTGCAAATCTGACTATCAAGCAGCCATCTCCCTCCGTAACCGAAGTGTCCTCCTCAGTGGGTTGCTCGGTGTCTCTCCGTCTCTGCGATCTTCGCGTGCTCCGCGTTTCAAAATCCCACATTCCAGCCCCCGACCGCACAGTTGCTATTGTCCCCTGCTTTGGTTTTCATTCGGGATCGTGCTTCGAGGACTAACAATCGGTCAGTTCACTTCGGTCCCGAGCACGACCGGTGTACCTCAGCCAACACGGTGCCTCGACCTGTACAGTGAATTGCGGCGTCACACCACCGGGAGCACGCCATGCCTGGACCGATGAAATCTCCGTCCACTCTCCGGGTCGTCCTCGCCCTTTTCCTACTCGGAACTTTGCTGGCTGGCACTTGGTGGTTTTTCGAAAACCGGGACGCTTGGCCGCGCGGCGAGGCGCTGGGCACCGCGCTTCGTCCCGTGATCGAGGGAAAAGATCAGGATCGGGCCTTGGTGGCCGGTGCGATCTGGGACAATTATCGGGAAACGCGGGCCAATGCGTCGCGCTGGAGCGGGATCTACTGGGGATTCACCTTCACCGCCGCGGCGCTGAGTGCGTTGGCCGCGCTAATCCTCAAGCTCGAAACCCTGATCACGAGTGAGGCCGCCAAGAAAGACATCGCCGCCGTACTCTCGATTATCGCGGCCTTGCTCATCACAATTTCCACCAGCGGCGATTTCCAACGGAAGTGGCAGGCCAATCGAATCGCTGCTGCAGAGCTTGAGCGGACCGGCTATCAGTTTCTCGAGAAGAATGGAGCCGATGCCCGCACGTATCTGGCTGCTGTAGGTCAGAGCCTGCTCAACCGGCATCTGGCCATAGTCGGTGGAACCGAACGAAAGTCCCCGACGGAAACGCCCACGCCTGCAACCCAAGACAAATAGCCTGGAGCAGTTTAAATTTTCTCGCAGCCAGTTTTTCGTCCCGAAGTACCGGGCTGGGATAGCCACAAAAGGTACCAGAAGACGCAAAAAATATTTTTTGCGCTTTTTGTGCCTTTTGTTGCTACGATTTAGTTTAAAATGTCCAGCCCGTCAGTAGCAGGTCCGTCTTTCGCGTTAATTCGCGTGATTCGCGGGCACGAATCATTTTTTGTCTCCAAATACAGTGAACTCCGACACACCCGGTGTAATACCGTGAGGCGCTCCCACGACGACCAGACGTGCGCGGCTTGCTGTCACCGGTGCGCACTCACGATAGTCGATTAAGAAGTCTTCGTCGCTTGAGCTACGGTCGATGATCGCAGCCCAGACGTTCGGCGCAGTTTCCACTTCCACCCGATAGCGAAAGGGCCCCGGCTTCGCGCCCGTTCGCGTATCGAGTCCGACGTCGCGCCAGATCAGCCGCATCGCGCGCACGGTCGCGGGTGCGTTGAAGTTGGCAGTGAGGATGGGAGCGGCATCGCCGTCAGCGGGTTGCCACCAAGTCGTGAGGTTGTCGTCCACCGCGAGACGTCCAGGCAGGTTGGGCGCGTCGGAAGAGCCGACGGCGCGTTCGCCATCTGTAAGCGGTAGCCAACCCGGTGATACCGATTGATCCAGGCCGCTCCCCTTTTGGGGCAACGATTGAGGCAGCGACGTCGCCTCTGGCACATACAACTCACCGTTCTCATCGATCGCCGCGAGGTCGAAGCCAAGACGACGCTCGAAAGGGTGAGCCACGGCAACCCGTACACAATAGAAGGCCCACAACTGGTCGCGAGGACCCGCCACGATGCAGCCGTGTCCGGTTCCCGTGATGAGTCCGTTCACCGTGCGAAGAATGGGATTTCGTTTTTGCGGTTTGAATGGACCGAGCGGATGATCCGCCACGTAACAGCCCATCGCATAGGTGCGGTATTCAGTGCCGCCTGCGGAATAGGTCAGATAATACCGGCCCTTCACCTTTACCATCCACGCACCTTCCATCCAGCCGACCGCCGTGTTTTGATTCCAATGACCGAGCGCTTCCCAAGGTTGCAGGTCCGGCCGAAACGGGATCGCGCAGACCGGCTCGGAAATCGCGACCGCCGGATTATTTGCATCCAGTTCCACCGCCCAGATGCCCATGCGCGGCGTGCAGCCCCAATATAGAAAGAGCCGGTCATTATCATCGGAAAATAACATGGGATCGCCTCCCCCTACTGCCTCCGCCGATTTGGGCAGTCGTATTTTCCCGTGTTTCTCAAACGGTCCAAGCGGAGAGTCTGCGCTGTAGAGCTCCAAGTCAGAAGCCGTGAGCCAGAATTTCCCCGCATGCTTCACCACCGTGGGAGCGTAGCCAATGTCGCGCACATTGAGCGGATGATGCTGCCACGTGAGTCCCTCGTCGGAACTCACCCAAGCCATGTCACACGAAGGATAGAGATACCATTGTCCCTCGTACCACAGGGCTGAGGGATCAGCCAGTTCACGAAATTGCTCCTTCTTCTCTGCCGGAGATTGCGCGGTCGCCGCCGTTGAGGTGGGGTTAGGCTGCTCTCGCACCAAGCGTCCGATCGGGTAATTGGGTAGCGGGATCGGATTGCAGTAGGTCGACGGTGTCGCAGCCGAGGGCGGCCCCGCCGGTGCGGCGGCTTTCCCTGCAAAAGCAAAGTTGCCAAATATCGCGGCTAGAATCGCACGACCCACCAAGGTCGCCCACGCGTGTTGTCGAAAAGGCTCGAGAGAATGCGTGGATGATTGTCGGAGTAAGGAAAACGGGGACATGTGAAATGAGCATGGATTTTGTTGAACGAGATGCACGCTCAGATCCGCTCAACAGACCGTTCCGGGTTCGATCACCCGATTTGATTTAAATGCGGAGTTCGCGGAGGACGCAGAGGTAATCATTTCGAAATGGCGGATGGAAATTTCGTTCCAAGACCGTTGAGGGCAATGGCCCCTACCTCAGATCAATTTCAGTCAGAGCTCCGCCTAATTCGCGTGATTTGCGGGCCCTGGTTCGTAAGTCAGAAACGAACTGTCTCACCCGGGAGCGCGGGGGCGTGTGGCGGCGACTGACGCGGCGGGGAGGCTTGTTCGTAAGCGTAGCCGAGGGCGATGAGTGTGGGCTCCGACCACGGGCGGCCGAGGAATTGCATGCCGATCGGCAGGCCTTCCTTCGTGAGCCCGGCGGGAAGAACGAGCGCCGGCAGTCCGGTATTCGCGCTGGTGTTGGCGTTGCCGGCGGCGGTTTCCTCGGGATCTCGGCCGGTATCGGCGCTGACAATTTTCGCGGCAGGGCTTGTCTTATACGGGTACACAAGGACATCGAGCTGGTATTTGTCCATCAAAGCGACGAGGGCGTTGCGAATCATCTCCTGTTGTTTGAGATGGGCGAGATAGTCGGCGTTGTGATCGACCGGACCGGCTTTGGCAGCTTGCTTCACCGAATTCGAAACGATGTCAGGCGCCTTCGCGACCATCTCTTCGACGCTGTGGATCGGAGCATCGGGCGGAAGACGCGAAAGATACCAGTTGTGTGCAAACTTCCTTTCAAAATTGCCGACCGACGCGCTGCCGAGTGCTTCGATCAAATCGAAATCCAGATCAACGGGATCGACGAGGACGGCTCCCGCTGTCTTGAGCCGCTCGAGGGCCTCGGCGGCAAGACGATGGCCTTCGGCGAAGCGCGGGCCGCCGCGAAAGAGACCGCGAAGAACGCCGACGCGCGCGCCTTTGAGGGCGTCTTTCTTGAGAAAAGCGGTGTAAGGCTCGGCCGGGATATGTCCGATGCTCTGCGCGGTCGTGAGATCCTCGGCATCAAAACCGACCATCGTGGTAAGCATCACGGCGAGATCGGTCATGCTACGGCAAATGGGGCCAGCCCGCTCCGTGGTAGTGGATGTGCAAATTTGGCCAGTGCGGCTGATCGCGCCGCGCGTGGAGGCGATGCTGTAGAGATTGGTATCCGCGGCGGGCGTCTGAACAGAGCCACCGGTGTCGCTGCCGAGTCCGGCAGCACAAAACCACGACGCCACCGACGCGGCCGTGCCGCTACTCGACGAACCGGGAATGCGAGTGAGGTCGTAAGGGTTGTGCGCCTGCCCAGCCAGCGTGCTGCCAGCGCGCGGCGCGGTGCCGAACCAGTCGGATTGGTTGGTCTTCGCAAAAACAATTGCGCCGGCCTCGCGAAGTTTATGGACGACAAAACCATCGCGCGTCGGAAACGAATTCGCCATCGCCTTAAAACCGCCAGCGGTCGGCAGGCCGGCGACATCGAACACATCCTTTACGACAATTGGTATGCCATGGAGCGGGCCACGGACTTTGCCGGCCTTACGCTCGGCGTCGAGGGCGCGGGCCTCAGCGAGCGGGTCTTTGGAAAGCACGATGATGGAATTGAGCTTGGGCCCCTGCTGGTCGTAGGCAGCGATGCGCGCGAGATAGAGCTGCATCAGTTTCTCCGACGTCAGAGTGCCGTTGGTCATCGCAGCCTGCAGGTCGGGAATCGTGGCGGTCGCGAGATCGAGTTCGGCAGCGCGCAAGACCGGCACGAGGGAAAAGGCAAAAAAAGAAAGGGACAGGAAGAGGAAACGCATAGGGCAGCCGCGTAAAAAGCAGCCTATGTGCCCCATGACATGCAAAGCATTCATCGAACGTCCGCTACTGTGCCGGAAAACCGCCGAGACAGATTTTTAACCGCGGATGGATTGGATCCCGGGGCCTGCTAATCGCAGGCGGGAGACGGAGGATTTACACCAAGGTCGCTAAGAGAGCGAAGAATGAGACTTTAATCTTTGTGAACTTTGCGTACTTGGTCCGCGCAGACTGACAACCTCTCTGATCTAATTTTATTCGCGTCTATTCGCGTGATTCGCGGGGAAACACTTCTGAAATCTCTTTGATCCTGGTGTGCAATTCTTTCGCGTAGTTCCGTGTGTTTCGTGGGCAAACCTTAGAAGTTTTTCCGGCACCGGAGACGATTAGTCGGAGGGGACTTCCAAAGTTTCGCGGCCTTGTTTTTGGCGAAACTATTAGCGGTTAAAAAGCCTCATCGCCCGTAAACCCGTACGTAATCAATGCGGTATTCCTGCGGAAATTGAGTTGTGGCGTCCGGATAGCCGGGCCACAGACCGCCGACTGCGAAGTTGAGCAGCAGAAAGCCCGACATGTCATCGAACACCCACGTCGCACCGGCGGGGAGATTGGCGGGCGTCAGCGTATGATAAATTTTCCCGTCGAGCAGCCACTCGATTTTTCCGGGCTGCCAGTCGACCGCGAACACATGGTAGGCTTCGCCAAATTCGGCGTTCCCGGGCAATACCGTGGACTTGCTCATGCCACGCTCCCCGGAATATCCCGGGCCATGCAGCGTGCCGTAAAGTGTGCCGGGTTGATGTCCAATCAGTTCAACAATATCGATCTCGCCACACGCGGGCCACGGCACTTTTTCGATGTTGTCGCCGAGCATCCAAAAGGCCGGCCAAATCCCCTGCCCCCGCGGCAATTTCAATCGTGCTTCGATCCGGCCGAAACGGGTTGAAAATTTTCCCAGGGTCTTGAGGCGCGCCGACGTGTATCCACCAGACGGAGTCCTAATCGCCTTGATCACCAAAGCGTGGCCATCGGTCGCTTCAAGGTCCGCGACCACGAATGAATTTTCGCGACTCGTTGTGTAGGTTTGCAGTTCCTTGTTGCCCCACCCGTTGTCGCCCACGTCGTACACCCATTTCGCAGGATCGGGGCCGGTGCCAACCGGCTGTTTGAATTCATCCTGCCAGATCGGGGCAGCAAAAACGGGAGTGGTCATGAGAAGCGTGAGAAAATAAGAGAATGTAAATTCGGCGGGCATGGTGTGCCTCCGATCAGGTGACGGGCACCGCCACGGCTTTGCGTGCGGCGAGTTCGCGCTCGATTTCCTTCACCTGGGGTTCGTCGAGTGGATAGAAAAAAGTGGCGAAGCCGGCCAGCAACGCAAAGGCGCCAGGCAGCAGGCTGAAAAGAAGCGTGATGCCATGCATGACGCGGGGCGTCTGCGCGACGTTCGCCACGAAGCCATAGTACGCGAGCGACCAGCCGATGAGCGCACCACCGACTGCCATTCCGATGTTCTGCACGAAGACCGTCGCCGAAAAAATGAGACCGGTGGCGCGGCGGCGGAACTTCCATTCGCCGTAGTCGGCCGTGTCGGCGTACATCGACCACACGATGGCCGGTGTCGGACCGGCGGCGAAAGACGCGATGATGTTGCAGACGTAAAGAGCGACGAGATTGTGCGGATCGACAAAGTAGCACGCCGCGATGCCGCCGCCATTGATGAGCGTGAGCCAGATCATCAAAGACCGGCGCGACCAACGGGAGGTGAAGAGCTTCGTCCCGAGCGCACCCGCGATGAAACAGAGGAATCCGATCTTGTTAAAATTACCGAGCGCCGCCTCGTTGCCGGCGACATATTTGAAATAGTATACGCCCGCGCCGTTGCGAAGACCCACATTGGTCAGGTTGAGAAAAGCGACGAAGAACAGCACGAGCCACGGGATGTTCGACTTCAGATCGCCGAGATCGTTCGCGAGCGAGCCCTTCTCCTGGGGTGGACTGACCACGCGCTCCTTGGTGTTCCAAAACGTGTAGAGGAACATTGCGACCGACAGCACGGCGAAGATCGCCATGGTGTAGCGGAAGCCATCCGCCGCCGAACCGCCGGCGGGCGTGAGGAATTCCTTCAGGTCGGGTACAAATCCACCAATGAGGAACGCACCGAGGAAGGCACAGGCGAACCGGTAGGACGAAAGCGAGGTGCGGTCGTCGGAGGACGGCGACATGACGCCCATTAACGCGCCATAAGGCGTGTTGATCGTGACGTAGGCGATCTTGATTAACGCGAAGGTCACATATGCGTAAACGAGTTTGGCCGATGGGCCGAGCGCAGGATTCGCGAACACCATGTAGCCGACGATACCGTAGGGAACGGCGCCCCAGAGAATCCAGGGACGGAACTTGCCCCAGCGGGATTGGGTGCGGTCAGCCAGAATGCCGACGATGGGATTGAGAGCCGCCACGGCGGTCGGCACGATAAACATCAGGGTTCCCACCGCCGCAGCCGGCAATCCGAAGATGTCTGTGTAGTAATACGCCAGGAAAATATTAATGACCTGGAAGAAGAAATTCGAAGCCGTATCGCCGAGGCCATAGGCAAACTTCTCTTTGAACGACAGACGTTCTCTGGGTGGGGTGATCACAACGTGGAGGGGTTAGCCGCCGCAGAAGCGCGACTGGCGGCGAAACGATGCGGCACGAAGGCGAATGACAAAAGGGAAAATGCGGAGCCCGGTTAGGCGCGCATCGTCGATTGCACGACGCGCGCCCACTACGCAGGCCACCACTGACAGTTTAGAAGCCGATCTGGTACGTCAGGCGCGCCGAGATGCCCGGCGCATAGATCTGGCCGTAGAGGTCGCGGTCGTTGGTCAGATTATCGACGTTCAGCTGGACATACTGGTCGTAACGGCCGGACTTCCACTCCTTGCGCACGAAGCCGTTGAGCACCCATTGGGCGGGCGTGTAGAGCACGATGACTTTGCCATTCGTGTCCGTCTGCACCTGGCCGGAGCCGTGTGTGACACCCGAGAAGTAGGCTCGCTTGGACTGCCATTCGCCGCCGGCGCCCACGATCCAGCCCTTGAGCGATCCACCGAATTTGTAATTAGTGAAGAGCGTGAAACGATTGCGCGGGGTGTCGTCGCCCGGGAACGTGCCGGTGTTGGTGCGCGTTGAGGTGTCAGTGGGATCCGTATACGCCTCGGCAAGCTTCTGGCCTTTGAGGCCGAAACCGCCGTTCGGGAAATACCAGGTGGCCCAGCGGTCCTGCGGGTACGGGTATTTGATCCACTTGCCCTTATCGATCAGCGTAACCTTCGTATTGATTGAAGCGCTGAACACAAACTGCAGGTGCTGGTTGGGAGTGAAGAGGATCGTTCCGTCCCAGCCTCGTGATTCAGAAATCGCCGGGATGGCGGCCTGCTGAGATCCGTTCTGGAAAGCCGCGTCGTCGAGTGTGGCATTGTTAACTCCTGCATCGTTAATGTCGTTGCCGTAATAGGGCCAGCCGGCCCAACCCGGAGCAGCGGCCTCGAAGAAAGCGTCCATGAACGCCGCGCCCGTCGGGGTGCTCGCATTGAGATAAATACTGGATGATGTTGCCTGTTTGCCGTTGATCGGCGAGGTCAACGTAACCGCGCCAGCGTTGGCCGCCGCGATCCACGCCGCCTGCTCCTTGGCGTTCGGAGTGTACGTCTGGCCGTTCGCGACGAACTGACCGGGGAACGGGTTGTAGAAACCCGTGCCGTTGGCGTCGCCGAGGTTGTAGATGATCGGCTTGCTCGGGTCGAAGCGCACCTTCCCGAGCGGAGCCGGCGTCGAGAAGCCGCTGGCCGTCCAGGCGTTCTTCGTGATCTTGAAGTGACTGATGCTCCCGGAAATTTTTCCGTCGAGGAAATCGAACTTAATGCCGTATTCCTTGCTCTTCGCGGTATCCGCACCGACAGGTGCGCCGGTGAGCGCCTCGTGCAGGCCGCCGAAGTTTGGCTGGAAGCCATCCGCCTTGAGGGCGTAGACGGAGAGTGACTTCGTGAGCTTGAGCATCGCGCCGAACTGCTTGGATGTGACCTTCGACTGCAGGGCGACGCTGGTGGTGGTTGTCGCTTTGTTCGGGGTCGCGTTATTCGGCGATGTGATGGTGGTGTTGGTCGACCAGTTATCGGCGGTATCCTTGCGAATGCCGGTCATCAGAATGATGCGGTCTTCCACGCCCCAGAGTTTCCCGAACTTCAGGAAATTATTGAGATAGTACGCGCGGTCCCAGCCCTTGTTGATGTTGTCGCGGTTGTTCTGGTAAAGGCCGGGAGCCGGCGTGCCGTCACCTTGCGTCGCAAAATGAATCGGACTCAGATCGAGTGGGCCCTTGAAGCTGTAAAGGCCGTCCACCGTCTGCCAGTTGGTACCGACGACCTCATTGTAGATCTCGGAGTACCCGGCGAGGACTTGGTCCTCGAGCTGAAACCAACGGTCAGTGAAGAGCGCCTTCCGGGCGGTGAGCTCGACGCGCTCCTGCTGGCGGGTGGTATCTCCGTCGTTGCGATTCCATGCATAGCGGACGACCTCATTGTTGAACGTGCCGTATTGGAGGTTGCCGTTCGACGGGATTACGCCGTCTCCGAGCCCGTTGCCGACCGAGGCAATGGTGATCGTCTGGGAGAGATTGTAGCCAGGGTTGCCGACCGACACCTGCTGAATACCGCCGTTCGCGTCGCGCGTCTGCGTGTTGAAGGTTGAGCGGTTAAAGCCGGCGAGGAAGTCGACGCGCGGCATCCAAGTGCCCTCTTCTACGATGGCCTGCGTCAGCGTGAGCTCGACGTTGTCCTGCTGCTGCTTGTTGTAGGTATCGGGTCCGCCGAGGTTGAACGTGCGCCGGTCGGCCCCCGGGGGCCAATAGAAGCCGGTGGCCTCAAGCTGGTCGTTGTTGATGGGCGTGCCACCGGTGCCTTGTGCGGCGCGGAGGGCGCGGAAGCCGAAGCCGGTGTTTTTGGCGTCCGTGTATTCATACTGCGCGAAGAGTTCGGTCTTGCGTGTAGGCTTCCACGAGAGGGACGGCGAGATGTACCAGTGCTTGAGCGCCTGGTGATCGATGTTGGTTTCGGTGTCTTCCCAGGCGCCGACGACGCGATAAGACAAGGTCGGCGAGATCGGGCCGGTCGAGTCGATGGTAGCGCGTTTAAAATCGTTCATGCCATACGACAGGCTCGCGGAGCTATGCTCCTGGTTCTGCGGTTTCTTGGTCAGGTAGTTCACGACGCCACCAAAGTTGCCTGTGCCATAAAGGAGCGCGTTGGGTCCCTGCACCACTTCGATGCGCTCGATGTTGATCGAGTCGCTCGGGCTGCCGCGATAGAAGCCGTCGCGCAGAACGTTGTTGGTGATGAAGCCGCGGATCTTCATCTGCACGCCGTTGATGTTCGATGTGACGCCTTCAGGATTGTTCACGCCACCGGGGCCGTAAGCGCTACCGAAAGTGCCGGCGCGATTTTCAAGATCGTTCTGCGACTGAATGCTGATGCCTGACACGTACGCGAGCGAATCACGCAGGTTGGTCGCACCGATGTCGTTGATGAAATCGTCCGTGATCACCTGAATTGGAATCGGCAGGTCTTTGATCGGCGTGTTTACGCGCGAGCCCGAGATTGAGTTCGTCGCGCCGTAGCCGTTGTCCTTGTCGGTGCTCACCGTGAACGGCGAGAGCACCACGGTCTCATTAGTTTTTTCAAGGCTTTCCGTCGCCGTGGCATTGGGCCCTTTTTGTTGCGCTGAGGCAGTCAGGGGCCACGTCGCAAGACTGGCGGCACCGAGGAGCAATCCCGCGCATAACGCGGATTGGATTTTGAGGTTCATTGGGGAGGCGGTTGTTTGGTCGGCTTGATACGTAAGCGTTCCTGAACGCCGGAAATCCGGCACAGAGAGTCTTCCGATCGAGAAGCTGAGGTTTGAGGGGTTTGTGTCGGAGCTGCACCGATCACAGCCCCATCACAAAAACGATGTGCATCCATGTCAATTTTTAGGTGCATAGTTTGTTGCACGGATTTTCCCAGCAATAGTAACTAGTCAAATATCTATACTGACGATACTTTGGAGTTTTTAAAAATATCATTGCACCACAAAATGTGACTAATTTCTATTTTTGTTGCATAAAATTCGGTCGATGTAATTGCATGGATGCCTTCGCTTATTAGCGGGGCAAAAACTCCCCCTTTCCCCTATTTCCCATGCCGACGGTGAACCAAGAACTGATTGCGCAGCGCCTGAATCTTTCACGCGCAACGGTGTCCCGCAGTCTGGCGAATCACCCGGCGATCAGTTCCGAAACCCGCCGGCTGGTTCAGGAAATGGCGGCCAAACTCGGCTATCAGCAGAGTCCAGGACGGCTGGCGCGGCGCGGAAAAAATTCCCGCAAACTCACGATCGGCGTGGTGATCGGGGTTCCGCGGGAAAACGTCACGATGGTGACCTACCCACATATTTTGAAAGGAATTCGCGCCCGCGCTGAAGTGGAGCGGGTGAGCGTGGACGTGTGCTATCAACCGCCCGAGGATTTCGCCACTGACTCGCGAAGCCAGCCGGTAATGCGGCAGATCCGCAGCAACGACTGGCGCGGTGCGATCCTGATTCACCCATTTCCCGAGCCGGCGGTCGCAATGATCGCCGAACGAATCTCCACCGTGTCAGTTCTCGAAAGCTACAACGAGCCTGGTATCGACATAATCGATACCGACGACGCGCCAGCGATTCTCGATCTCGTGCTGCGCCTCTCGCAAGCCGGCCACCGCCGGATCGGATTTGTTTCATGGACGTACCCGGTGGGAGGCCATTGGGTGGCGCGACGTTTCAGTGGCTACGTCGAGGCGCTTTTCTATCAAGGCATGGAATTTCATCCCGACTGGGTGATCAACGTCCACAAGAACTCCCCGCGCTTGTTCCCGGCCGACGTGAGTGCCACGGTCGCCCAGCTCATTACCCAGGATGGTGTGACCGCGTGGGTCTGCGCCGCGGATCACCAAGCCTATCCGCTGATTCACGATTTGCAGGCGCGGGGAATCCGCGTCCCTGAGGATTGTTCGATCACCGGGTTCGACGGTCTCGAGCCACCCACAGGCATGCGACCGGTCACCTCGATGCGCGTGCCGCACGAGCACATCGGATCGTCTGCCCTCACGCGCCTGATCAATCGCATCGAACATCCCACCTCTCCGCGCCGGAAAATTCTCGTCGAAGCCCAACTCGTCACCGGCGAAACGATCGCCGCGCCGCGTACGATCGAAAAAGTATAGCGCGCGATTTCATTCCAGTTACTCAACGGTTCCGCATCCAAGTTGGAACGAGGCAGAAAATTTCCCGCGAAACACACGAATCACGCGAAAACCAGAGGAGAACCGGCGTTACGTAGCTGCCGAGACGTGCGGCATGGAAACAAGGTCGAGCCCTCCAATCGGCAGCGACCGGCCCAAGCTCCTCTTGGCCTCCGAAATTAGTGCCTATTAGTGTGCATTAGTGGTGCCTCAAATCCGATGCCTTAGATTACGCACGGTGCAATGTCCCGATCGCACGATCTCCCGGCCAAGCATTTTTTAACCACTAATATTCACTAATGCCTCACTAATGTTCTGAACCATACTTCAAATCCTTCGAACCCTTCGCGAGACAACCTGCTTTCCGAATCACATTTTTCCTTATTTTGCCCACGGCATCGGCGACGGCGCTGGGAAAGTTCCGGATAAATCGATCGCGCGTCCCTCCCGGACGGCACGATGAATTCCTTCCATGACCTCGACCACGTGCGCGGCGTGAGCTCCGCTCGTGGGGTGGGGTTCGCCCGTGCGCAATCCCCGCCATAATTCCACCACGCCCGCGCTCCAGTCACAGTACCATTCGCCAAAGCCCGCCGTGGGGCGCACGGGCGGCACCCGCTGGTATTTCCCGCCAAATTTGCCGAGTCGGATGGGAGCCGCGGCGGAAAACCATGCCGTTGAAATCGATCCCGCGTCGCCGTGTATTTCCAATCCCGCACGATTCTCCGCTGGGTCGCCCACATAAAAATTCGCAGTCAAGCGCACTTTCATCCCGTTTCGCAACTCAAGGACTGACACCAGCCAGTCCTCCGTCGTCAGAGTGAAAGCATCGCCGGCTTTCGTCCGGCGTTCCGGCAGCATAATTCCTCCACCGGTCGTCACTCGCGCGACCGGGCCGAACCACGCCGTGAGTAATGCGATGGGATAAACGCCGACATCGAATACCGGCCCCGCCGCATAGAATGGCACCGGGTTCGGATGCCAGTTTTCGATCCGCGACCAATCCACTGTCGCATAAACCACGCGCGGCGAGCCGATCGCGCCTTCGCGAATCAATTTCCACGCCGTCTGCTGCGCCTCGCCGAGCCACGTCACCGGCGCGCAACTCAATCGCAGTCCGCGCTGCTCTGCCAGTTCCACCAGCGCCCGTGCTTCGACGTACGTCATCGCAAGCGGTTTTTCGGTATGAACATGTTTTCCGGCCTTCAAACATTGCGTGATCACCGGAACGTGCGCGCTCTGAATTGTCAGGTTCACCACCGCCTCCACGGCGGGATCCGCCAGCACGGCGTCCAATGAAGCATATACACGTCCGCCGTGTTTTTGCGCCCACGCTGCCGCGCGTGAGGAATCGACGTCGCTCGCGCCGATAATTTTAATCTCGGATCGCGTACGCATGGCCTCGCCATAGGCCCCGGCAATATTTCCGCAGCCCACGACCGCGACCCGCAATGGTGGAGCGCCCTCTTTCACGGTGACGGCGTCCCACCAGCGTTCGACCCGTTCACGACCTTCACGCGCTTCTTCCCGCGGATCGAACAACTCCGGCTCGTGCTCAATTCCAATCGGCCCGCGAAAACCTCTCTCACGTAAAACCGACACGATCGCCTGTAGTGGAACCACGCCATCGCCCGCCCGGCAGGTCTCATGCCCCATGTCGATGAATTCAAATCTGGATTTCCCGGTGCGCTTCGCCTTCACATCTTTAAGATGGATCGCAAAAATTCGGGGCCAGAGTTCGTTCACCGCCTTCAACGCGTCCCAGTCGCGCGTAGCGCACCAGCCGGTGTCGAGGCCCACGCCGACGACGTCTTCGTCGCCTTGTCCGAGTCGCGCAAAAATTTCTGCGGCACTTTTTTCCGGATGATTCTCAATCGCGTAAGCGACACCGAATTCGCGCAGAATCGCCACCGCGGCCGCACGATCCTGGGCAAAATATTCGCAGTGGCCGACGAACATCGGAATATCGAGCGTCCGACAAACACGGCAGGCCGCACGAAGTTCGGCGGCGCCACCGTTTACCCACGCCGGATAACTGCGCACCACGAGCCCATGCGTGTTCAACAGACGTTTCGCAATCGCGACGTGTTCAAGCGTTGCCCAACGCCAATGCAGATGCGCACACCACAAATCGATGCTCGAAAAACCGAGCTCCTTGATTTCAAGCAGCATCTCTTCAAAACGCGCTTCATACGTCGACAAGGGAAGAAACCAGGCGTTGGTTGCGTCGTCACCTTGCATCCAGCCTTTTTCCATTCGATAGCCGATCTGGCGGGCAACAAAATTAGCGGTCACAAACGAGGGAGACGGCGTCATGAGGGCAGCGTAGAGCGAAAAACGAGAAACTGTCTACGACGGGTTTTAGTGAATCGCGCCGCTCCTTAATGTAGCCCTGCGCGGGAGCGCAGGGTTTCCGGTCCGATCCAGATGAAGCACACAAACCAAAGTTGCCACTCGTCGGCACACGATCCCCGTCTTTCGACCGCTCAGCGTTCGAACAGGTCCGTTGAGGGCAACGGACCCTGCCTTGGTTTGTTGCACTGTATTATTTGGTGACCGCTCAACACTCTTGCCAAGATCCCCAGCGCGCCGCTCCAATCCCCTCAATGAACGAACCGATTGATCTGCCCGCCTGGAAAGAGGAACTCGACGCGATTGTGGGTGCACGCGCCCACGGGCAATCGGAAGAGATTTTTCCGCGCCTGCAAAAGCTCGACCGGCAATATCCGAACGTGGCGGAAATCAATTATCAACTCGGCTGGACCTGTGACGTGCTCGGCCGCGAAACCGATGCGCTACCCTATTATGAGAAGTCCATCGCGCTGGGCCTCGCCCCAAACGAACTTTCCGGCGCGTTGATCGGACTGGGTTCGACCTTGCGCACGCTCGGCCAATTCGACCGCTCCGCCGAGGTTCTCCTCTCGGGCAAAATCCAGTTTCCAGAGAATCGCGAATTTGACGCGTTTCTCGCACTGACATTTCACGCTCAAGGCAGGCACGGCGACGCGATGCGTCTGCTCGTTGACACTCTCTGCGACACAACGGAGGACGCCGGACTCACCGCTTACCAGCGTGCGTTGCGTCACGCCGCAGCTGCACTTGGACCTGATGTGAAAACTTAGCCCGTCGACCACGCAAGACGCAAACCGCTCAAAAAGTGGAATTCTTTTGGTGCCTCAACTCCGCTCGCTATACGGTGCTGTTCGCAAAATGCAGATGTTATTTCGTTCCGATTAAATAGCAGCGACTCTCTGATCTTGCCCAATCCACCCATTCGCAGACGGGGTATTTTTCCAGACATATTGTATTCAGCTGCGCGCACAAAGGACCGATAAGTTCCCGTGGAAAAGACGCTGGCCCCGAGCCTGTTCACTAATGAACTTTATGTTCGCTAATGACATTGCCATTTCAAGCAAATCCCGTTCTTCTCAGCGCGAGTCAGTCACCCCCTGTTTCCTGTCCCTGAACCCCCGCATGAAACCAAGAATCCGACCTACCATCAAGTCGTTGCGTCAGCTATGGCTGATGCAACTTTGCATCGTATCCATTATTCCTCTCGCCCACGCCCAAGTGGCGCCGGCTCCATCTCAAACCAAGGCTGCCGAGGCGTCGCGACCCGTACCGGTGGTGACGACTAACTCGACCGCGTCCTCTGGGCCGTCGGTGGACGAGGCGATCGTCCTCTCCCCGTTTACGGTGACGTCGAACAACAAGGGTTATTACTCGGCAAATACGATGTCCGGCACGCGCTTCAACACGAAGCTCGATGACCTCGCCTCTTCGATCACCATCATGACGAAGGATCAGATGTCGGACTTCGCGATGCTCGATATGAACGATGTATTTCTCTACGTCGCGGGCACCGAGGGTACCGGCACCTACACCGACTTCACCCTCGATCGTAACGGCAGCATCGGCGATAACGTGCAGAACAATCCGACCCAGGCCAACCGCGTCCGCGGCCTCGCGTCGGCGAACATTTCCCTCGGTAATATTGAAACCATGGCACGCGTGCCAGTGGATCCAATCACCATCGATTCGATCGAGGTGAGCCGCGGCCCCAATGCCAACGTCTTCGGTCTCGGCAATCCCTCCGGCACGGTCAATCAGGTGCCGGCATCTGCGAATCTGACCCGCAACAAAGTCACCGTGGAAGGTCGCGGCGACAGCAACGATGGCTGGCGCACCAGCCTCGACGCCAACCAGGTTCTCATCAAAGGCAAACTGGCCGTCCGCGTCAGCGGCGTATTCCAACACGACGGGTACGAACGCAAACCATCGGGCGTGGACACCGAGCGATACAACGGCATGATCAAGTATCAGCCTTTCAAGTACACCACGATCAGCGCCTCGGCGTTTTACTATCACGCCTACGGCAACCGCCCCAATGCGATTCCGCCACGCGACAATCTTTCCTATTGGATCTCCCAAGGCAGACCGACATGGGATCCGGTGACGACCACCGTTCACCGGGCCGATGGTTCGGTGTGGGCGGTCGTCCCCGCCGCGACTTACAACGGCCCCGACGTCTTCACCTCGGCTTACCTCGGCAATAATCACAACCAGATGTTCATCGACCAGGGCGGTCTCGCCTACTGGGCGGCGCCGCAAAGCACGACCAGCACGGTCGGCCCAGTCGGCAGCTTCACTGGAGCACACTACCTCCAGGCCAACTCCATCGGCGGTTCACTGTTCTCGGGCACGGCCCCGCGTCCTTTTGCGCAGTACCTGTTTAATACGACTCCGACCATCAGCGATAAGAGCATTTACGATTATTCGTCGATCAATCTTTCCGCCCCCAACCGTTTCTGGGACCGGACCCTGACCTCGAACATCCAGCTCGACCAGATCATCATCAACAGTCAGATGCAGACGCTGGCCATCCAGGCCGGGTTCATGCGTGAGGACTCAGATCGCTGGACCCGCAATCTCCTCGGCACGGCCAACGACAACGGTCAATCCGGCCAGCTGATGGTAGACATCAATGAGCGCCGTCTGGACGGTACGCCCAATCCGTTCTTCCTTCGTCCGTATGTCGCAGTGGACAAGCCACGCACTCAGGAGAATCCCCAGAAATGGGATACCTCCCGTGCCCAAGGCGCCTACCGGCTCGATCTTACCGAACAGCAAAACGCCCTCAAGTGGCTGGGTTGGTTCCAGTTTACCGCCTACGCAGAGTACAAATATCGCGTTAACCGCCAGTATGCCTGGCGCGATGCGATGGCGTCAAATCCCGCCTGGATTCCCGCCGGCACCTACACCGGCACACAAAGTTCACCCACCGGCACTCCGGCCAACCTTCCCGTCACATCGGGTGAATACCGTTACTACGTCGGCGACAAAAATGGCAACAATATCGACTACGCTCCGGCTGACTTCAGCCTGGGAACGTATCCCTTTGTCTGGGGCAATTCCGCTACCGGTGTTTTCCACACTGATCAAATTGTACTCGGTAAGGTAGCTGCCGATAAAACCGGTGGCACGTTGAACACGAAGACGATCATCAGAACCCGTGGTGGTGTAATGCAAAGTCACCTGTTTGGAGATCGTTTGGTCACCACCCTGGGTGCGCGCCATGACTCAGTCCTCACCCGCTTCGGCAACCCCGGTAATCCGACGAACGCTTTTCTTAATAGCGACGGCACTACCTTCAACTACGCTACCACCGACGGTTGGTCCCCGATTTCTTATCCGAACAGCGGTAACACGACCAACGTCCAGTTTGTCGCCCGCCCCCTTAAGGATACCCGTTTCACCGCCAACATGGTGAACAGCGGTAGCGCCGCCACCCGGTTCTTCGGCAGCGTACTGAACGGCCTTTCGCTGAACTACAATCGGTCGAACAGCTTCCTCGTGACGAATCCGGCCCAGGATCTCTATCGGAACATCCTGCCCAATCCCACCGGCACCGACAAGAGCTTCGGTCTCGGACTCAGCTTGTTTAACGAAAAACTGGTTATCCGCGCGACGCATTTCGACAACTTCCAGAAAAATGCTCAAACGGGTGACATGAGCACGGTGGCTGGGCGCGTCCTGCGCGAGGACTTCTTCACCACGGGCGCCGGTAGCCCCACACCCTCGCACAACCTATATGGCAACGCGATGCGCTGGGTGACATGGCAGAACCCAACCTGGACTACCGATCAGGTTGTTGCAGAGGTACAGAAACAAACCAAGTTTAGTGCAGCGGACGCCTCGTACTACATTAACGCCCCGAGTTCAACCCTGCCGATTGCTGCTACCGCGGACGTGCAATCCAAAGGTACTGAGATCGAGATCAACTACAATCCGACCAAATTCTGGACCGTTTCCGCTTCAGCCACTGACACCAAATCAATCAACTCGAATATCTCGAAGGCACTGGTTGATTGGATCAAAGAACGGACGCCAATCTGGGAAAACATCGTAGATCCGTCCATTTCCGACGCCGCCGCGCTCGAGGAAAAAAATCCGGGCAAGCTCTGGTGGAAGCACCGCTATTTACAATCGGGTACGGCCCCTGCGCTTGGCACGCCTGCTAGCTACCTCTTCCTCCCCACGAACGCGACTCCGCAGGAAAATTACCAGGCTTTCGTGAAGGCGCCCTTTGGCATTATTCAGGCGCAGGAAGGAAAAGCCAACCCTCAGGTTCGTCGCTACGCCTTCCGTGCGGCGACCAGCTTCCAGCTCGCCGGTATTTCGGATAACAAATGGATCAAACGCATGAGCGTGGGCGGGGCTCTCCGCTGGGAAGACAAAGCCGCCATCGGTTACTACGGCATTCAGGACGCCCTCGGCATTTATACCGACCTCGATCCCAGCCGTCCGATCTACGACAAGGCCAACACCTACGTGGATGCGTTTGTCACCTTCAAAACCAACCTCTGGCACGACAAAGTCGGGGCGAAGTTTCAACTCAACGTCAGGAATCTCGGCCAGACATCTCACCTGCAGCCCGTGGGCGCCTTCCCAGACGGCACGATTCACACGTACCGTATCGTCGATTCGCAACAGTTTATTCTGTCAGCGTCGTTTGATCTGTAATTCCCAGATCGGATAGTTGCTTTAAATCTTCACCGCCGCTCGTACCCACGGGCGGCGGTTTTTTTATTTACACCACCAGCTTCCGGAAAATTCAGGCGGAGACTTTTTGCCACGAAAAGTCACAAAGAATTGGTTTTATTCGACAGCAAGAATGTTCCGCGCGCCTATAGGCGCCTCAATACTTCGCCGGACCCTCTCATGTATTCTTGCGACTTTTTGTGGCCAAACATGCCGTTCCGGATTCGCGCGGAGCCGAACCGAGCGCATATGATCGCATCCGCAGTTTCGTCGAAATAATATCGCCGGGCAATGCGGGACACTCAAACTTGTGCTTAATGGCACGTCCGCCTCGCCGTCCTCATCCTCCCAGAGCCGCCGGTGCGCCCGCAGCCAGCGCCACTCCCTGGCAATGGTTGCCAGCGGCGATGTGCGCGTTGATTTTCGTCGCCGTCATCATCGCTTACTTGCCGGCGTTGTCCGGCGGTTTTCTCTGGGACGATTCGGGCCATGTCACCCGCCCTGATTTGCGCAGCCTCCGCGGACTTGCGCGCATCTGGTTCGAATTCGGCGCCACGCAGCAATATTATCCCGTGCTACACTCGGCCTTTTGGCTGGAGCATCTTATCTGGGGCGATTCAACGTTCGGCTATCACCTGATCAACGTGCTGCTTCACGCCTCGGCGGCTTGCCTGTTCGGTGCGGTGCTGCGCCGTCTTGCGGTTCCCGGCGCATGGATCGCAGCGCTATTGTTTGCGCTGCATCCGGTCTGCGTGGAATCCGTCGCATGGATCTCCGAGCAGAAAAACACGCTCTCGCTCGTTTTCTATCTCGGCGCCGCCCTCGCCTATCTCCGCTTCACCAAACAACGACAAATTTCGGTCTATCTCGTGGCCACCGGCCTGTTCGTGCTGGCCCTGTTGACCAAGACAGTCACCGCATCGCTGCCCGCCGCATTGCTGGTGGTATTTTGGTGGCAACACGGCCGGCTCGAGTGGCGTCGTGACGTGCGCCCATTGCTGCCTTGGTTCGCTTTGGGAATTCTCTCGGGACTGATCACAGCGTATTTCGAACGGGAGCTCATCGGCGCACAGGGGGCGGATTTCGATCTGGGCCTCGTGCAACGATGTCTCCTGGCCGGCCGTGTTTTCTGGTTCTATCTGAGCAAACTGGTCTGGCCAGCCGACCTTGCTTTCATCTATCCGCGCTGGACGGTGGATGCGTCGGTTTGGTGGCAATGGCTCTTCCTGGTAGCCACGCTCGCGCTGCTGGCCGGCTTGCTGTGGTGGCGCCGCCGGCAACGCGGCCCATTGGCGGTGGCACTGCTTTTTGCGGGCTCGTTGTTTCCCGTACTGGGCTTCGTCAACGTTTTCCCCTTTCTTTTTTCTTATGTCGCCGATCATTTCCAGTACCTGGCCAGCCTGTCGATTTTCGCTTTGGTTGCGGTCCTTCTTCAGAAAGGCCTTTCGAAACTTCCCCGATGGGCGGGACATTGCGCCGTCGTCGGACTGCTGGGTGTTTTCGGAGCGCTGACGTGGGCCCAATGCGGGATGTATCGCGACGTCTTCACTCTCTACGAAACTACGTTGGCAAAAAACCCGGACTGCTGGATGGCACATAACAATCTGGCGATTGCCCTGGCCGACTCTGGCCGCGTAGAGGAGGCGATCCCGCATTTGGAAAGCGCAATCCGCCTTAAACCTGATTTCGCTCCCGCCGAAAACAACCTCGGCTACGATCTGACACTACTCGACCGTCCGGCCGAAGCGGTGCCGCATTTGGAACGGGCGTTGGAACTCCACCCGGACTATCCCGCCGCCGAACGTAATCTGGGGGTCGCGCTGGCATCGACCGGAAAAAATGCAGAGGCCATTCTGCATTTCGAAAAAGCCCTGCAGTTAAAACCTGATTACGCCGAGGCCGAGCTGAACCTCGGCGTCGCGCTGATGTTGACGAATCGCTTTCCGGAAGCAGTTCCGCATTTCGACAAAGCGGTGGCGCTAAATCCGGAATCTCTGGAAATTCGCGACACCTATGGTCGCGCTTTGCTGCACGCCCGTCGCTTCGACGCCGCAGTCATTCATTTGGAAAAAGCGGTGAACCTTGCTCCCAATCAAGCCGAGACGCAGATGAATCTCGCGCTCGCCCTGCGCGAACTCGGCCGCACCGAAGAAGCCAGCCGGCATTATCTCGAAGCAGTCCGCCTCGATCCGGGTTTGATCAAGAAGCGCTGATTCACTGGCGGGAATGCTAAATTTAATCCGATTGTACCGTGCAGACCGCGCCGACAGGCGCGGGACCCTGCGCTCCCGCGCAGGGCTACTTCCCGGAATACAACCAGGCTCGCAAACATCTCCAAGCGTTCAGCCCCGTGAGAGAGACAATTTCACGCCCCGTGTTCCGCGCCAGCGACGGATTCCCATCCACACCACCAAACCTCCGAATAACATGAACGTGGACGGCGCGGGCGCTTCCTGAAATTCCAACGCCGAATTCTGGTCCATTTTTTTCTGCTGACTCAATTCGAGTATCTTCCACTGCGCGGAGTTTTCTACGACGATATAACTGGTGGATCCAATCAGCGCCCCCGTTTCCCGGCTGGCTTTCACGAGATCCTTCAGTCCAAAGATCGCTTCGCCCGGAGAACGATCGAAATCCTGCTGCTTCGAATGAAGTTCAACCACCCGCGTCCATGGATTCGAAACCGTCTGCTGGGTCACATTTTCCAGCGATATCCAAGCGGTGGATTCCGGCTGCCAATATTCGATCGGGTCGCCGCCCTTTCCGGCTTGGAAGCGAACGCCCAATCCCGGCTGCAGCGAACGAATAGAATTTCCCACCCGCAGCAACGGCTTCGCGGATCCGTCCGCGTGACGAAGCATTGAAACGCTGCCGTCAGCACCAATTGCGTGAATTTCCAAACGAGGCAATAGATCGCCCCAAAAATCCGTTGCCTTCCAATTCAACGGATCAGCCATCGCCTTGGCACTGAGTACGACAAAGATGGGCTCTGGAGGAATCGCAGACTGCCTCGGATTGCCATCGAGGTCGGTGTCACGGTGACGACAGATTGCACACGCCACCGCATTATCAAGCTGGAGACCTCCAGAAAGTGGCAAAAGTTTTTCCAAATCACCTCCAATGCGTGCCGCTATTTCATCGAGAGGCGTGAGTTCCGGCAGAGCGTTGAACACATTGTAATTGGCCATTGTGACCCGCGCGCGACGGGCGGAGGGAAACTGTTTTTTTAATCGCGCAACCACGTCCGACAGATTTCCCGTGAATCCATTTTCAACCGAACGATCGATAATCAGATGCAGATAAGGTTCGCGTTCAACCCGCGGCATCAGGCTCGCGTCCACCGCGAGCACGGTCGCATTTCCGCGGCTGTCCACGACCAGCTGTGGTGAAATTTTCCCCGCCAGTTGAGTCAAAAACCCAGAAGGATCATTCGACGCTGAATACAGGTCTTCGACAGAAATGTTGTGCGGTGTAATGAAATCGATTTCCACCACCGTGGGCGAACTGGGAACCACGGGAAACACCCGCAGCTCGATCTCACCGGGCTTCGAATAAAAGAGAAGACCGGGGTCGCGTCGTTCGCTGTCCCGGATCATCGAGTATACCCACAGTGCGGTCTTTTTCTCGAAAATTTTCCCCGGGACCAGCTTGTCGCCAATTTTCAGCCGGAATCCTTTCACATAAACTCCTGACGGCAAAGCCAGGGTCGTCACATACTCGTCTGCACGGGCGCCGTTGTTTTCCAACGTGAGCGTCATGGTCACTCCGTGGCCGTCTGCGTCCGAATCACCAGCCCGGGCCATAAGATGAGAAACCGTCACCTTGTGATCGAGCGTCGCAGCTCTCGGACCGCGGGAACGGCTTCTTACATTTCCCCGTCCAAAAAACATGTCGCCTCGCCGCAGGCGTTCCGCACCAGTCTGCGAAGATGTCGTACCCAGGAATGTTTTCTCCAGCAGCGCCAGCTTGTCATCAGGCAGTACGAGATTATCGAACACGAGCCAGCTATAGTAATCCGAAATCAGTGGATAATATATTCCGTTTTTGTAGCTGCGGTGGTTTGCGAGGGCCCGTCGGAGATTAATCAAGCTCCCTTGGTAAGTTCTGTTGCCCGTCTTGATGACGGGAGTGCACGCGTAATCGAGGGCGGCATTCAAAGCGGCCTTGTCCATCAATCCCCGCCCCGTAAAAAACGCCGGCAAGAGAAGCGCACACAACACTCCGATCGCGAATATCCTGCCCCGCCCCAATTCAGCTCTCAAACTGCGCAGCGCCGCGTTCAAAAGATAGAGATGCATCGTGAACAGCAGCGTCGGAGCGAGGATCAGGAATCCGGTCCCGAGCAAAAGCACCGCGATGATCGCCAGCGGGAGGAACGGCAGAAAAACGATGAAAAAATAGAGTGAGAATGGCAGCGTGGCGCAGAGCAGACAGAAACTTAGCAGCGGACGTCGTTCGTGCTGAAAAGTAGCCAGTAGCAGAAAGCACGCGTTCGCCGCGACGAGGGCGTAGACTTCCCAAGCTTGGAAATCGATCGGGAACGGAATGCTCCGGTTTAACCACAGTCCGCCGAGCGGAATAGCCAAGGCAAACAAAACGACCGCCACACCCTTCGCGCGCGGCGTACGCACATCCAGCTTCCGAAACAAAATCAGCATCGTCCGCACCAAGGCGATAAACATCACTGTTCCCAGCACCACCACCGCTATGGCCACAAACGTTCCGGAAACCTGATGATTCCGGAAAAGCGAATTGTGAGCGGTAAACAGCAAATAAAGCAAAACCGGTGCACCGACCGCGAGTCCGAGGTTGACCGCGAACGCACGTGCTTGACCGGAGGTCGGACGCGATCCGGCCAGCCGCAAGATACCGGCGAACAATGGTAGCATCGCGAATGCAAATTGATTAAAAACAAAGCGATCCTCGGTATAGATCCAGGTGGTGACACTTCGCGGCAGGAGCTGACCCACCTTTTCCATCGCAATCCAGAGATAAACCGCCTGGACGATGACCGCGACAAAACCGCCGAAGGGACGCGGGACGCAATCGACGCCAGCACGCGCGCAACGCCACCGATCCCAGCAATAACAACCGCAACCGAGCACCGCGTTAACCAGCAGAGTCAGTCCCATGATGCGGGCATTCTGCAGCTGATCGGCATTCATTTCACCGGCCACCAACCAATAGCCTTGGAAGTTAAGAAAACCAAGCACCGCAACCGGCAGAATCCACAGCCATAGAATCGCAGACGGCCCGAGCAAAAATGCCGGCAGCATCGGCGCGCTCGGCTCAGGCTTCGTGATCAACGGGGACGCGTGATTTTCCATAAATTTCAAGCAGCAGGTTGAGTGCAATCAACGAAGGCAGAAACACCGCCACTCCGATCAGCAGGTGAACGAAATGTCCGTAGCTCGATGGTACGGAGGAGCTGGTCCAGTGGTGCAACTGCGACACCACCACAATTCGAAATGCGTTAACACCCAGCGTCAGCGGAAGGGCAAGGACCAGCGCGGAAAGCGATCCAACGACCACCGACCGGCCGGGCGCCGACAGATGCCACGCAATCAACAATGCCGTAATCATAAAATAGTCCGTCGCGCTGCACGCATCGGTGATCACCACTGGCGAGTTTGCTACGCCGAGCAACCATCCTGCATCCACCTCGATGACCGGAGCGCCAGTGAAGAGTCCGGCTAAAACCGCAGTTCCACGGGAAAAAAATCCCCTTTCAATGGAGGGGAAAATAAACGGCAGCATCCCGGCGCAGCCCGCCGCCACCACTGCTCCCGCGGAGCGTCTCAGCGGAAAATCACTCCGCGTGGTTAGCCCTGCTCCGAATGCTTTTGGAAAGCTTTTCATGAAGCGCAATCAGGCAGGATTTCGAGCGGCATCTGACCAGTGTGCCCGGTCAATATGAAGCCACGGAGAAGCGATAATGAAGTCCGCGTGAAATAGCGACGGGCAAGCGTCGTATTTACTCAGAAACGGTAGGGCTGCCGCTTGCCGGCACGCCTTTCCCGCTCACGAAAGTGCCCGGCCACAGCTTCGGGCACTTTTGTGCGTGTTCTATCCTATTCCGAAATGTAGCCCTGCGCGGGAGCGCAGGGTCCCCGCGCCTCCCGGCGCGGGCTACCTAATACGGCACGATTCGATTTCGTATCCGGACACGAAATATCCGCCTAACGCCATTCGCCATCTACCAGGCGTCTTAAGCCAAGCGGATTGGCGCTTTGGAGTTCGGGTGGGAGCAAGTCTTCGCCGAAATTCTGATAACAAATCAGCCGGGCCCAGCGGATGATCGCGCGCGTGCCGACCGAGGTACTGCGGCCGCCATCACTGGTCGACGGATATGGCCCGGAATGCACCATGGCATGACTGACTTCCACTCCGGTGGGGTATCCGTTCAGCACCAAACGTCCTGCTTTCCCGGCCAGCACATCAGCCAGTTCCTGCTGACGGGAGACTTCATCGCTTCCGACGAGCAGCGTCGCCGTCAAACTACCTTCGAGATCGTGAGCCACGCTGAGCATTTCCGCGGAACCTTTGCACCAAACAACGAGCGAACTGGGGCCAAAGATTTCCTCGGACAAAGAGGAATTGCCGAGAAAATTCAACGCTTCGGTCTCAAACCAGACCGGAGCCGCGCCGCAAGCTGCGGTCACTTTGGCTTGAGCAATGGTCTTCACGCCGGACACCTGAGCACGGGTCGACGTGTTCGCGACGAAATTTTTCTGAATCCCCGCCGTCAACATGGGCGCATCGGCCGTTGCTGATAGTTTCACGGAAAGATCTTTCACGAATTGTTCGGCAGCAGGAGATCGCTGTAACACGATCAGACCCGGGTTCGTGCAAAATTGTCCGACGCCCAAAGTCGCGGAGGCGTGCAGTCCCTCGAGAAGTGCGGCCGACCGCTCCGCAATCGCTCCCGGCAAAATAAACACAGGATTGATACTGCCCATTTCTGCATAAACAGGAATCGGCTCCGGTCGCGCCGCAGCCAGGTCGGTCAACGCGCGACCGCCTTTCACCGAGCCCGTGAAACCTGCGGCCTTGATCAGTGGATGTTTTACCAAGGCCTGTCCCACTTCGAAACCCGCATCGAACAACAGCGAGAACGTTCCTTCCGGCAGGCCGCAGTCGCGCACGGCATGCAAAACGAGCCGACCCACCAATTCGCTGGTGCCCGGGTGCGCAGGATGTGCCTTCACAATCACCGGGCAACCTGCGGCAAAAGCGGACGCGACATCGCCGCCAGCCACCGAGTAGGCGAAGGGAAAGTTACTGGAACCAAACACCACTACTGGGCCGAGCGGCCGCAACATCGAGCGATGGTCGGGTTTTGGCAAAGGCTTGCGGTCCGGCATGGCGGTTTCAATGCGTGCGTCCAGCCAATCGCCCCGCTCCGCCGTTTCTCCGTAAAGTCGCAGCTGACCACACGTGCGCGCCACCTCCCCTTTCAACCGCGCCTCCGGCAATCCGGTTTCCAGCATCGCTCGCGCCACGAGGTCATTTGCCTTCGCCTCCAAATTATCCGCGATCGCCCTCATGAACTGATTGCGCTTCGCACCCGGCAACTTCGCCCACACGGGCGCGGCCGCGGCGGCGAGTTTTACTGCGCGTTCGACATCTTCCTTGCTGGCCGAAGAAAACGTGGGTTCGAAATAGACCCCGCGCGCCGGATCGAAAGCTTGAAAGCTTGCGCCGCCAACTCCGCTGGAGCCAAAACCAATGAGAGAGCCGCCGTCAGGTTTCATAGCTTCACTGTTTCCGGGAATGCGTACAGCGCAAGTGCGCGTACCTAAATTTATTATTTCTCCTGGGCCCAATACCCCGGGGCCCAATCCGGCTTAATGTAGCAGCGGTGGTAACACCGCTGGCCAGCCGTCTCACGACGGCTGTTACGTGGTCCACAGCCTGTCGTTGGGCTAGCAAGCTCCTACATTTACAGAAAGAGAAATTTGCAGGCATCGCACGACGCCGCTCAGTCGGTTTTATATGAAGGCGCGCTCAGGCGTAACGATTGGGATTGAGCAGCCTGATATCCACCGAAGTTTTACGACCACTCAGGATTTCGGCAATGAGCAGGCCGCTAATGGGAGCAAGCGTGACACCCAACATGGCGTGGCCGCACGCCGTGGTGAGATTGGCGAATTTTCCGACGCGACCAAGATACGGCAATCCGTCGGGCGAAACGGGCCGATAGCCGAACCAAGGTCGCAGCCCGGAAAAATCCTCGTCGTTGAAATCGGGAAAATACAATTGGGCAGCCTTGACGATTTGGTCCACGCGTTCGGGGCGGACGCGGCTGTCGTGTCCGCTTAATTCCATCGTACCGCCAAATCTTAACGTCGTTCCCATCGGCGTAACCGCGACGCGGCTCTCTTTCAAAATCATCGATTTCGAAAATTGAAACCGCGGTTGATCAATCGTGAGGCTGTATCCTTTTCCGGGTTGCATCGGCAGCCGCATTCCCAGTCCAGCGACGAGCGCCGGAGACCACGATCCGCCGGTGAGCACAAATTCATCCGCGACAAAATCACCGGCAGTGGTCTGTACTCCGGTAAGTAAATCGCCCGCCGATCTCCAGCCATAGACGCTCGTATTCCACTGAAACCTGACGCCCATTTCCTCTAACAGGTCGACGAGTGTGGGAATAAATTTCCGGGTCGTGATATGAGCGTCGATTGGGAAATAAACCGAACCCGCCACATTCATCCTGGCACCCGGCTCAACGCCGGAGGTTTGCTTGGCGTTGAGCACGCGCGCTTCAACCCCAAGTTCGTTCGCGATCCGCGCGAGCGTGTTTGCCTCGCGATCGAGCGCCTGCTGTGTCCGACAGAGATTGAGCAGTCCCTCCGTTTTCAGTTCGAACGCATTTCCCGTAATGTCGGCCAGTTCGACAAATAATTTTCTCCCGCCAAGGCAAAGATCGCGCAACACCGGCGCCACCTTGCGCGTATGAGCAGCGGTGCAGGATCGCGCGAAATGCCAGCCCCAGCGCATGAGTTCGGTGTCGAGACGCGGCTTCACGTAAAACGAACTCCGTGAATTCAACATTCCCTTGAGCGCCGCCCCGATCATGCCGGGCGAAGAAAACGGAATGACGTGACTCGGCGACACGTACCCCGCACTCCCATGCGCGCAAGAATCCCCTCCTTCGGCACTGCGTTCCAAGAGCGTGACACTGAATCCTTCCCGCGCTAAATAATAGGCGCTGCACAGGCCGATAATCCCGCCGCCGCAAACGAGAACCGATTTGGACGTGCGGGCTTCGGATGCTTTGGGGCGGTTGGGAGCGGCCATCGATTTAGATAAGTCGGAGGATCAACCGTCCGGTCGCGGGTGAAAAGAAAAAAGCCGGCCTCCTTGGGGAGACCGGCTCGAAAGAATTAATCTGCGCGAATTTTAGACGGCGGCGTCACCGCGCTCGTCGGTGCGAATGCGCAGCACGTCGTCGAGGGGCACGATGAAGATCTTGCCGTCGCCAATTTTGCCGGTCTTGGCGGATTTCGCGATCGTTGCGACGACTTTGTCGAGAATATCGTCGGCGACCGCGATCTCCAGCTTCACCTTGGGCAGGAAATCCACCGTGTACTCGCTGCCGCGATAGATCTCGGTGTGGCCTTTCTGCCGGCCGAAGCCTTTCACTTCGGTGACAGTCATGCCTTCGACTTCAATCGCGGTGAGCGCTTCCTTCACTTCCTCAAGTTTGAAGGGTTTGATGATGGCTATGATAAGTTTCATGGGAATGAGGGGATAAATCGATTAGTAGATGTAGCCTTCCTCGCCGTGTTCATTGATGTCGAGACCTTGAGACTCGACGTCAGCGGTGGGACGAAGACCAACGACTGCTTTCACAATATAAGCGATAATCACCGTGCCCACAATCGCCAGTACGAGAGTGATGCCGATCGCCTTGAGCTGCGCGCCCCAGAGGCCGCCATTCGTCACGAGGGCTGCGAGACCGTTCTTCGTGGCGGGTGCTCCAGTGAGATTGCTGTTCACCGAAGCGGTGGCGAGGAAACCGGTCAGGAGCGCACCGAGCGTACCACCGACAGCGTGAACGCCGAAGGTGTCGAGCGCGTCATCGTAACCGAACATCCCCTTCACCTTCGTGACGAAGATGTACGGGATGACTGCGGCAAAGACGCCGATGATGATCGCACCCGTGGCGTTAACAAATCCGGTGGCGGGCGTGATCACGACCAGACCGGCGACCGCGCCAGAGCAGAAGCCCAGGATCGAGGCGTGACCGCGGAAGATTTTCTCGATGGCGCCCCACACGAATGCGGCGACCGCGGTGGCCAGTGTGGTGGTCATGAACGCGTTGGCGGCAACACCGTCAGCAGCGACGGCCGAACCCGCGTTGAAACCGTACCAACCCACCCAGAGCATGCCGGTACCGACCATGCACAATACCATGCTGTGCGGAGCCATCTTTTCCTTACCGAAACCGAGGCGAGGCCCGAGAATCAAGCAGAGGATAAGAGCGGACCAACCTGACGACATGTGAACCACCGTACCGCCAGCGAAGTCGATCGCCGGGATCTTGGCGTCGGCATTCCACACGCCATTCATGAAACCATTTGCGCCCCACACCATGTGAGCGAGCGGGAAGTAAACCAACACCATCCAGAGCGTCACGAAGAGAAGGATCGCGGAGAACTTCATGCGTTCGGCAATCGCACCGACGATCAGCGCCGGGGTGATGATGGCGAACATCATCTGGTACATCGAAAACACATTCTGGCTGACCCAGTACGCGTAGTTCGTGTTAGGCGCGGAGGTGACGTCTTTCAGGAAGAAGTATTCGGAGCCGCCGAAAAAAGCGCTCCCGTAGCTGGTGCCGAACACCAGGCTGTAACCGAAAGCCCACCAGAGAATCGTGACGAGACCGGTGATACCCAAGCATTGGGCGAGCACGGACAGGACGTTCTTTTTGCGCACCAAGCCGCCGTAGAAGAGCGCGAGACCGGGAAGCGTCATAAACAAAACGAGTGCCGCGCTGGTCATCATCCAGGCGTTGTGGCCGGGACCGGCGACACCCGTGAGGGATTTGCCGGGATCGGTGTTATTTACATAGGCCTCAAGAGCGGCGATGCGCTCGTCAGAGGTCGGTGCGGGTGCAGGAGCCGCGGCTGCTGCAGGGGCGGCAGCGGCCGTATCCTGGGCCATGGCCGAACCAGCAACGAGGAGTGCCAGGCTCGCCAGAACGTATCGAAGGAATCGAGGTAACATAGTATTCATGGTGGTGTGGGTTTTGATGAGCAAAAGGAATGCCATTAATTAAATTACTATTAAACCATCGTGACATAATTGGGGTTTCCCCCGTCAACGACCGCGCCCGGAGTTGGCGCCAAGAAAAAGGCCGGCACTCGTAAAAGTTGGCCGGCCGGCTGAATGATCCAGAAAGAGCGCTTGCGGCTCAGACTGCGGTATCACCGCGCTCTTCAGTGCGGATGCGAATGACTTCCTCCAGCGGAGTCACAAAAATCTTTCCGTCGCCGATCTTGCCGGTTTTAGCACCCATCGCGATGGCCGCGATGACCTTCTCCTTCATGTCATCGGTGACAGCGATTTCGAGTTTCGCCTTGGGCAGGAAATCGACGGTATACTCACTACCGCGATAGATTTCCGTATGGCCTTTCTGGCGGCCAAAACCTTTGACTTCAGTAACAGTCATACCTTCCACGCCGACGGCCGTCAGCGCTTCCTTAACAGCTTCAAGTTTGAACGGCTTGATGATGGCAGTAATCAATTTCATAGGGGGTAAATAAGGGGGTAATAGAGTCTTCGAACGATTCCGCGCACAGGGCAAGACTTACTGTGGCGGAATGACGGTTTGGATGTGAAGTTCCTTCAGCTGCTTGGCCGTAACGGGCGTCGGGCTCTGCGCCATGAGATCCTGGGCCTTTTGCGTTTTTGGAAATGCAATCACGTCGCGGATACTCGTGGTGCCGCAGAGCAGCGCCACCATGCGGTCGAGCCCGAAGGCCATGCCACCGTGCGGAGGCGCACCGTAGGTAAACGCCTTGAGCATGTAGCCGAAGCGGCTTTCCACGACGTCGGTGGGAATTTTGAGCACTTCCTCGAAAATCTTTTTCTGCAATGCCGGTTGGTGAATACGAATGCTGCCGCCACCGAGCTCCATGCCATTGAGCACGCAGTCGTAATGCTGGCCGCGAACCGACTTCGGGTCGCTATCCAGCAAACGAACGTCCTCACCGACGGGCGCGGTAAACGGGTGATGCGTCGCGACGTAACTCTTGCGCTCCTCGTCATAGCTCATGAGCGGGAAATCGACGACCCACAGGAAATTCCACTGATCGGCGCGAATCGTGAGCTTGCCGCGCTTTACGAGCAGCTGGGCGGCCTCCAGGCGCGTGCGGCCGAGAATGGCGCAGGCGCGATCCAAAGTGGCGGCGGCAAAGAAAATGATATCGCCATCCGCGATCGACAACTGCGAGGTCAGCGCCGCTTTTTCGGCGTCTGAAAAGAATTTCACGATCGGCGATTTCCATTCGCCGCCTTCCACCTTGATGAAAGCCAGGCCTTTCGCCCCGAGGGATTTCGCGATGTCTTCCAATGCGCCGAGTTCGCCTTGAGTGATGTCAGCGAGACCTTTCGCATTAAAGGCTTTCACGCATCCGCCGGACGCCACCGTCGAGGCAAACACTTTAAAGGCCGACGCTTTAAACGTGTCGGAGAGATCGACCAGTTCGAGGCCGAAACGGGTATCGGGCTTGTCCACGCCATACCGGTTCATCGCTTCACTATAAGGCATGCGTGGGAAAGGCGTCGGCAGGTCATGATCGAGCACTTCCTTCCATACCCGCTTCAACATACCCTCGAACAACGCGTAAATTCCTTCCCGATCGATGAACGACGCCTCGACGTCGATTTGCGTGAACTCCATCTGCCGGTCGGCACGGAGATCCTCATCGCGGAAACAGCGGGCAATCTGGAAATATTTTTCCGTACCGGCGACCATCAGGATCTGCTTGAACTGCTGCGGCGACTGGGAGAGCGCGTAAAATTCACCCGGGTGAATGCGCGACGGAACCAAATACTCGCGGGCACCTTCCGGCGTGCTCTTAAACAAAACCGGCGTTTCGACTTCGATGAACCCTTGGGAATCGAAATAATCGCGGACCGCCTTTGTCGCTTTGTGACGCGCACGCAGATTTTTCTGCATTTTTGGCCGGCGCAGATCCAAATAACGGTACGTCAACCGCAGGTCTTCGTTGACCTTATCGCCGCCAGCATCGGTCAACGGAAATGGCGGGGTTTCAGAGACATTGTAAATCTCCAGCGCCGACGCCACGACTTCAATCTGTCCCGTTGGCAACGAGGCATTCTCCGTACCGGCTGGCCGCTGCACTACCTTGCCGGTGATACCGATGACCGACTCCGGCTTCAGATGCTTCAATTGCTCACCCAGTGCCGTATTTTCGCGGGTTTCCAGTTGAATCTGCGTAATTCCTGAGCGGTCGCGCAGATCGACAAAGATAATTCCTCCTTGATCGCGGATGGTATCAACCCAGCCGGCAAGTGAGACAACGGCGTTAAGGTCGGCCTTGGTGAGCTGGGCGCAGTGATGAGTGCGTTTCATGGTACGGAAAGGTCAGCTAAAGGGACCGCCCTACTCCGGCGCAAACAGAATTTGCACTCGTCTGCGCACGCCGCGAGCGATTCCGTCAGCGGGCTGCGAGGTGGGAGCACGTCACCCCCCACAATCCAATTAGCCCGCGAATCACGCGAATAGACGCGAAAGGTCGAGCTCCTGATTCCGTGTATTCTGAAAATTTCGTGGTTTTCCCATTTTTGTGTCTTTTCGTGTCCTTTCGTGGGCAAACCTCAGTATTCCCATTCGCGTGCATTCGCGTGATTCGCGGGCGTCCCCCAGCTCGCCTGCTTCAGAAATTGCGTCATTGCCTCGCGCGTTTCGATTAACCAATTTGACCATTCATGTCCGCCGATTTGCCCAGCCCAGCGCCCGTCCCCACTGACTTCGTCCGCGATATCGTCGCGGCTGACGTTGCCGCCCAGCGTTATCCCAAAATCGTCACGCGTTTTCCGCCAGAGCCGAACGGTTATCTGCATATCGGCCATGCGAAGTCGATATGCCTGAACTTTGGCATCGCCCGCGAGAATTCCGGCCAGTGCAACCTCCGCATGGACGACACCAATCCGGCCAAAGAGGACGTCGAGTACGTCGAGGCGATCGCCACCGATGTAAAGTGGCTCATCGCCGGTTGGGCCGACCATTGTCTCGGTTTTAAGCCCAAAGGCGCTGCGCCGGCGCAGGTTCCAGTCAACGGCCAGCCCGATTATTACCTCGCTCCCGTGCCACCCGGGCCAGGGACTGAACCGTTTTTCGCATCCGATTACTTCGATCAGCTCTATGAATATGCCCTGACGTTGATTAAGAATGGCAAGGCCTATGTGTGCGACCTGAGTCCCGAAGAAACCGATCAGTACCGGGGATCACCAGACAAGCCCGGCAAGGACAGCCCGTTTCGCAATCGGTCCGCCGCCGAAAACCTGGATCTGTTTACGCGGATGAAAGCCGGCGAATTTCCCAACGGGGCCCGTTCGCTCCGCGCAAAAATCGACATGGCGTCGCCCAACATCTGGCTGCGCGACCCCCTGCTCTATCGCATCCGTCATACCGCTCATCACCACGTTGGCGCCAAATGGTGCATTTATCCGCTCTACGACTACGCGCACTGCCTGAGCGACTACCTCGAAGGTGTCACCCACAGCATCTGCACCCTGGAGTTCGTCGATCATCGTCCCTTTTACGACTGGATCCTCGAGAGCCTCGGCCTTCCCCGCGCTCTACCCCATCAGTACGAATTCGCGAAGCTGATTCTCGGGTACACGATCGTTTCGAAACGCAAACTGCTTCAGCTCGTCACCGAAAAAATTGTCTCCAGTTGGGATGATCCACGCATGCCAACGATCTCCGGCCTGCGCCGGCGCGGCATTCCCGCGGGCGCGATCCGGCAATTCGTCACCAGCGTCGGCGTCACCAAATTCGATTCACTGACTGAAATCGCCGTTTTTGAAAATGCGATCCGACATGAACTCAACGCGGTCGCCCAGCGCCGACTCGCCGTGCTCAAGCCGATCAAAATCATCCTGACCAATATTCCGGCGGCAGAAGAGGTGGAATGCCACGCGACCAATAATCCGCAGGACGAAAATCCCACGGTCCGTCCGATGGCATTGACGCGCGAAATCTACATTGAATCCGATGACTTCGCGGAAGTTCCGCCGCCAAAATACTTCCGGCTGAAACCAGGCGGCGAGGTTCGACTGAAATACGCCTGCATCATCAAGCTCGACGAAATCGTCAAGGATGCCAGCGGCGCCATCACTGAGTTGCGCTGCACCGCCGATCTCACCACGCGCTCCGGGCATCCAAATTCCGACCGCAAAGTGAAAGGCACGATTCATTGGGTCAGCGCAACCCGCTGTATCGACGCCGAGGTCCGGCTGTATGATCGTCTCTTCAACGTCGCCGAGCCAGCGGCGGAAGAAAACATTTTGAAGGTGGTCAATCCACACTCGTTGGAAATCGTCACCGCCAAACTCGAACTCAGTCTGGCCACCGCCAGGCATGAGGATCGATTCCAATTCGAGCGCCTCGGCTATTTCGCGCTCGATACTGATTCGCCTGAAGCCGGCGCCGGCGCGAAGCTCATCTTCAACCGCACGATCACGCTCAGAGATACCTGGGCCAAGTGAAAATCAGCCTGCTTCGCGCTCGATCTAAAGACATTTAACCGCTAATAGTTTCGCTAAAACCAAGGCGGCGAAACTTACAGATTCCCCTCCGACTAATCGTCTCCGTTGCCAGAAAAACTTCGGAGTTTTGCCCACGAAACACACGAAACTACGCGAAAGAATTTCATACCAAGATAAAAAGCGTCCAGCAGTGTTTGCCCGCGAATCACGCGAACAAGCGCGAATAAAATGCATCAGACAGAAAGGTTGTCAGTCTCAGCAACGCAAAGGTCACAAAGATTATAATTCCCCTCTTTGCTCCCTTTGCGACCTTGGTGTAAATCCTCCTGATCCCGCCTGCGATTAGCAGGCCCTCGGTTCCAATCCATGACGACGATTAGTCGGCATACACCTCGTAAGGATTCACTCTGCCTGCAGCAGAATGAATCCATTAGCGGTTAAAAAATCCGTCTCCAGTGGTTCCGACTCGGGCTTTCACCTTCACCTCGACACCGCGATAAACCATTTTGGTTTTATCCGGCCGAAATCAGTCCGGTGGTGGGTTCGCAGAGCTTTTTTTGAATCGAGGACGAAGCACTCGTCATTGTTGCGGACAAATACGACCCAGTGCCACGCCGGCCCGGTTCGTTCCTCATGCCATTTGATCGCAAGCAGTGCCCGATCCGGCAGTGTTTCCCACGAAGTGAATTCGAGCGGTCCATTGGCCGTGAATCTAAAATGCGCGAGCAATCGGCGCATGGGAGCGGGGTCGCTCCAAAGCGATGAATCAGTCACGACAATGCCGAGACCCCCGGCAATTCGTTTCACGTGAGCGTAGCCATTGCGAGTCAGCGCCGCGACACTGGCTATCCCACAACCTGTTCGGTCTCCTTGAATCACTGGTTTCATTGCACTCCGAAGCTCAATTGTTTCACGCGTCCCGTGGCGAGAATAGAAAGCGAGTAGTCACTACATCTGTCTCGCAAGGTTGATCGCGGCGGTGCCGGTCTGACGTTAATGATCCATGTCTGTTCTGAATTCCCGCGCGGTCAGATGACAACGTCATGACACTATTGAAATCTTCGAGGCAGACCGCAGGTGGTCCTGTCCGAAAGTGAACGCAAAACGGACTTCTCCTCCCAACGGATTATTGAAGTCCAAATTTCAACCGTGGATGTCATCAAATGAATATTTACCTGACGAGCTGTGAAACCGGCCCAAACGCGTCGCGCTATCATGAAGGGATGCTGGCCGCATTATGGACGTCCTCCAGCCGGCAACACGCGCTCGTGGATTGTCCTGAAAAAGCCGATCTCATTTTTATCGGGAATCTTTGCGAAGAAAACTGGTATGGCAGTTTGCGACGGCATCCGGTGATCGGGCGCTATCCCAACAAGTGCTTCATCATCTCGGAGGAGGACAGACCCAAACCGCTGCTGCGTGGAATTTATTCATCAACGTCACGAAAGACATTTTTCCGCTCACGCATGCGCACCGGTACGTTCGGACTGCACCATTCCGATTTTCAAAATCCATTCGTTCAGGGTTACGCCGATCAAGCCTGGGAGAAACCCAAGGAATACCTCGCCTCGTTTATGGGGCGCGTTTCCCATTCGGTTCGCGTAAAGATATTCAATCTTCGTTTTCACCGGTCCGATTGGATCGTTCGCGACACGTCAAATTTCCAGGTGTTCACTCACGACACGAACGGGAAGTCGCCCCAGCAGAAGATTTTTTTCGACGCGCTGGAAAAATCCAAATTCGCCATTTGCCCCCGGGGCCTCGGCACCGGAAGCGTCCGGTTATATGAGGCCATGAAGATGGGCGTCGCTCCGGTCATCATCGCCGACGATTGGATTCCACCAAAGGGTCCCCACTGGGATGAATTTGCCATTTTCGTGCGGGAAGGTGATGTCGCAAAAATGGAGGAAATAATTTCCTCTCAGGAATATCGTTATAAATCCATGGGACGTCTGGCGGCGTTGGCGTATGCCGATCACTTTGGTCCGCGGGGATACTTCGACTACCTGGTGGCCCAGGCCACGGATATCATGAGTTCGCAACTCATCCCCGAGTCATTGTACTGGCGGGCAAGGAACGGGGTTCTCGCCTATTGGAAAGCGCGTCAACGTCTGCAGCGGGCGATTCATAAAAAGAGAAAGCCAGAACACGCTGCGCCGAACGTGCCGATCAACGCCGGTGTGGGCGCGAAATGAGAGACTGATCAAGTACGCGGGAATCCCGCTTCGGATTGATCGCATAATCCTGTCTTTGCCGTTGCCGAAGTGGTCGTGGCGTGCCACTGAGTTTGGCTCTCCGAATAATCGGATTCCAACAACTCATGTCCACCCAAGGCGTTTTCATCGGCACTGACAGCGGTGCCACCACTTCAAAAACTGGCGGCGTTTGGTCCGACGGTTCGATCATTTCGCACAAGTTGCGTCAAAGCTCGACCAACTCGGGCGCCGGTACTGAAGCGGTCATTCGCGGATGGATCGACGGCGTAAATGGCTTTCTCGCCGAGAACAATTTGACGTGGAGTCAGGTTCAAGGCGTCGGTCTCGCGATCCCCGGACCTTATGAGCGCTACGGTGTGATGGGGCGCGCAGCCAATCTGCCTCGCAATTTCGAAGGTTGGGATTTCCACGCGGATTACAGCCGGGCCATTGCCCTGGCCGCCGGCCGGTCCATTCCTCTCGTCACTGGTAATGACGGCAACTACGGCGGCGTCGCCGAGGCACAGCGCGTCCGCGGTGGGAAAAAAGTGAGCGTCCTGATGCTCGCGCCAGGCTCCGGGCTGGGCGTCGCCTATGTCGATGCGCACGGCCTGCCGCTCGATGGAGATACACTGAACGGCATGGAGGGCGGCCACATTCCCGCGGCTTTGCATTTGCTCGGCAATATTCGTCCGTTTGCCTGCGGTTGCGGACGCGACTGGGGTTGCGTCGAAGCTTATACGACGATCTCCGGTCTCCCGCAGTTGTTGACCGAGACACTCAAGAAATTCCCCAATCATCCCCTCGCAACGTCGGCTACGCCCATCAAGGAAAAAGTCCTTTCACTGCGCACGCTCGCGCAAAAAGACGATCCGCTGGCAGTGGAGATTTTCAACTTTCAAGCTCGTGCGCTCGGTCTTCACATGGCGGCGCTGCTTATGGCGGTGGACGCCGAGTATGTGGTGATCGGCGGCGGCCTCATTGATCCGGAAGCGACCACTCCCGAATTCCGCGAGCGTTATCTCCGCATTATCCGTGAGTCTGCCCAACCTTACCTTTGGCCAAGTCAGCAGGAAAAACTGAAGGTCGTCGCAGCTACTCTCGGCGAGCTTTCGCAAGCGATCGGTGCCGCCCTCGTGGCGTTGTATACGCCGAAAAACTAATCTCGCGCCGCTCGCGATCGAGCGCGAACCAAAGCTGTTTTCCTTCGTGAATTGAGCCGCATCCATGCACTCGAATCACGAATTCATTTGTGGAACAGGTCGCCTCTCAATTGTAGGGCCGGCCCTTGCGGCCATGCCGTCAGGATTCGACAGAGCGGCATGGCCACGAGGGCCAGCCCTACAAACTGAGGCCAGAAGGCTGCGGTTAACCGAGCATCGGAAAGGCTAAATTCCATGCCCGGCTTTTCCCTACCTGAAAAAATTGAACTGGGCGCCATCCCCGTGTGTGTCGCGGCGGGTGGATGGCTGACACCCGGTTCTGGACTCACGCTGGAGATCGGTGAGATCATGGCTGCAGCTGCGCTGGTACTTTTGATTCAAGGGTTCTTTCGCGACCTCTATTTACTTTGGCAAAGCAAACGGGAAACCCCGGCAGGTTCAGTCATGTCCGCACGCTGTTTTTGCGTGGAATCCACCATTGGCTTGACCGGCGTAGTCGCAGGAATCGGTCTGACGGCGATTGGCTTCAATCACAGGGCGCATCTGGAAGCGACCAGTGTGATGATTTCAATCGGCGCCGTGCTATTTGTCGGCTTTTTGCTGAAGGACTTTGTTTTTGAGTGGTCGCCGTGGAAAATTTTCCGGGAGAAAAACCACGCTCAAGTGATATTCCGGTGGCGGAAGTAATGGTCCGCGGGAGCCAGTTTGGAATCGGATCCGGATGAATTGGCCGAATTTTCCGGTGGTAGCCGGGGGCGCTGACCCCGGCCGGGACCCAACCACGGACTCCGGGGTCAGCGCCCGAATGGCACTTAAGTCATCCCGAGGACTCTCTTGCCGAGACGTTTGCGTCTGGGTGCTCCGGGCACGGTGGTGAAGAGAACGGTGCGGCTTAGTTGTTGCATGGCTTTGAGG
>Ga0307508_10000068_pt1 | contig 119901 bp, 98 predicted proteins | sample 9_EM_MG_FD_203089 | JGI IMG/M metagenome (GOLD analysis project Ga0307508, IMG submission 203089) | Populus trichocarpa ectomycorrhiza microbial communities from riparian zone in the Pacific Northwest, United States - 9_EM | ecosystem: Host-associated > Plants > Roots > Unclassified | place... | reverse complement strand
CTGGTGAAGAGCGTGGTAGCGCGAGAAGTGTTCGCGCAGGCTCCGGAGGTGAAGCAGAAACTGTGGGGCGGGGCGTTTTGGGGCGAAGGATACTTCGTCAACACCGTAGGACAGCACGGCAGTGAGAGGGTGATCGCTGCCTATGTGCAGGGGCAGGGAGGGAAAGGCGAGTATCGTCAGTTGCACAAGGGTCAGTTGGATTTCGAGCTGTCTTGATCAAATGCCCCGGAGCTTGCTCCGGGGATCTTTACTCCTATTGGGTCTAAACGCCTGGGCTTGTCCTAGCTTGAATGTAGCAGCGGTGGTAACACCGCTGGCCAGCCGTCTGACGACGGCTGCTACGCGAAGGCAGAAGATAAGGTTCGGTGGCACGGGTGTGTTGATCGAATGTCCCGGAACCTGCGACGAGGACCTTTATTTCACGAGCTTCCCCAGCTCTTCGTCGGTCCACGGCTCTTCGCGGCCGGCGATTTCTTTTCGTACTGCGGCGACGGTCGCTGGCGCAACCGGCGGCGCATTGTGGCCCCAGGATTGGCGGACATAGGTCAGGACTCCCGCAATTGATTCGTCGTCGAGGCTACCGAGTGGCGGCATGACGCGGCCCTCACGCTCTTTGCCGCTCAGTACGATCCGGATCACAGCGCGTTCCGAACCGAGCACATAACGCGAGTAGAGCAATTGCGGTGCGAGGCCAGCCAGACCTTCCCCGTTGGGTTGGTGGCATGCGGCGCAAATCCCGGCAAAGAGCTGACGGCCTTTCTCAAAGAGAATTTTCTGTTCCGGAGTGAGTCGCGCAGCAATGGCGGCAGCTTCATTTTCAGTGCCGGGCTTGCCTGGCCATTTCAACAGAGAGACCAGAGCAGCGGCTTGCTTTCCCTGCGGGGTCTCGGTTTGCGCGGCGAGTTTGAGCAGGGCAGTTGGCTCTGCGGTTAATGCGCCGGTGACTGGTTTTCCTTCCGGCGTTTTGGGCAGAAAACGCTCCACGCCTTTTAAAATCGCGGCCTGGGCCCAATCCGGCGCGCCTCCTGCCGGCTCGAGCAACGCCAGTAATTCGCGCACATTTTCGGTGTTACGTGACTTCAGGACTGAATTGGTCGCGAGCGTAATCGCTCTCGAAACATTTTCGGGCTGGGGCGAGGCGAGGAGGACTTTAACCAAGGCCAGCTCCCGTCCGGCAATGCCGCTGACAATCGCGTCGGACACGAAGCGTTGATGACCGTGTTGAGCGGCAATTTCCGCCAGTGCGGTGATTGCTTCCGCGGAATCTGCCGTGCTCAATGAGAGCGCTTTTTGCAGCGTGACGTGTTCGCTGGATTTTACCGTGGCGGTGATTACTTGATGGAGAATTTCCTTGTCGGCTGGTTGCGCCAGAAATTTTTCGGACAGGCGCACCGCTGCGGCACTGACTCGCTCATCAGTATCGGCCAGAGCGACGACGACAGTTGCACGGTCCACTTGGTTCAGGCCCTCCAAAGTCCACAACGCATGCAACCGGCCAAGCGCTGGCGACGTTTGCGAGCGCACCAACTCGCGCAGTGGGGCGAAGGACGCGGGATCGGCATGTTCAACGAGCAGTCGTTGCGCGGTGTCGCGCCACCAGCTGTTGGCCTCGCTCAAATGCCGCACCAGTTGCGCGGAGGTTTCGTGGGACAGGTCAAATCGCGGCCGCGGAGGCTTCGCGCCGTCGGGTACGATGCGATAGATGCGCCCCATGCCATTGCCGGCGGCAAGATCGCGCTCCTCCACCTGATTTCGCAGATACGTCGTCATGTAGATGCGGTGTTGAAGAATGCCGTGGTACATATCCACCAGGTAGAGGGCCCCATCGGGACCAGCCGAAAGGTTGACCGGCCGAAAACGCTCGTCGGTCGACGTGATAAATTCCGTCCCTTCGTAGGCATTGCGACCGCTGACGACGCCGTCCTGTTCGCTGAGGATAATGCGTTTCACCAAATTTCCCGACGGTTCGCAGACAAAGGCGTTCCCGTGAAATTCCGTCGGGAAGAGTGCGTCTCGATAAATAATCGGGCCGCACGCGGCGGTGACAGCGGTGATTTTTCCTTCGGCGTTGAGGGTTTTGTAGCCGCGATTCACTCCCGGCGTGACGCGTCCCGGCCAGATTGGGAGATCGGCGGGAACGATGCCTATATTGCCGCCTTCGGGAGCGGAGAGGTAGGGATTTCGGGAAAAGTATTCCGTGGGGATGAGATCGGCGCGCAACGGATCGCTGTTGTTATTATGAAAGAGGCGGCCCACGTCGTCCTGCGCGATGCCCCATTGTCCGCGCGTCGCGGTGAGCTCGCGATTGAACTGACCTTTTCCTTCGTAGCGGAAACGCGTGGTGTGGTTGGCGCTGTAGATCCAGTTGTCGAGCGCACGCATGAGGCCGTTTGCCGTGTGCTCCGGATTGGTCGTCACGCCGTAGTCGCTGGCGATTTCCTTTCTCTCGTCCGCCACGCCATCGCCATTGGTGTCGCGACAATACCACAGGTGCGGTGGTTCGCCCACCAGCACGCCATCGCCGACGAGCGCCATCGCACGGGGCATCACGAGTCCATCGACCACCACCTTTCGTTTATCCATTCGTCCGTCTCCATCGGTATCTTCGAGGACAACGACTGCGCCGACTTTGGCGTCTTCGCCCACGCCGTCGATAGTTGGCATGAAGGCGCTCATTTCGACGACCCAGATGCGTCCGTCGGGCCCAAACGCCATCGCCACGGGATTATGAATGAGAGGATCGGCAGCGACGACTTCCAAGTGAAACCCCGGAGCGACCTTAAAGGTCTTCATCTCGTCTTCGACGGATAAAATCGGACTCGGTGGAATTTGAATATGCGGAGGCGGGGGCTTCTGGACTTCGCCCGCTTTATCGCCGCTTTGGGCGAACGCGACCGTGGTGAGAAGAATGCCAGTGGGGAGGAACAACAGAGACAGACAACGCATCGGAGTAGAGGAGGATTTTCTGAAACGATGATGACGGCGGATTCGCCGGAAAATTACTCGTCGGGCAACGGTTGGTCCTTTGTTTCCGGAAGAAACGGCAGGACCAACAACCCGGTTAACAAGACGAGGCTCACCCAGAGACCGGCCGAGCGGAAGGCCTCGACGTCGCCGCCGAGGCTCTTGGTGATTTTGCCGACGGTAAATGGAGCGCTGGCGGCGACGAAACGACCGACATTGTAGCAAAAACTTGTCCCGGTGCTGCGGAGGCTGGTGGGGAAAAGTTCAGGCAAATAAATCGCGTAGACGGCGAAAACGGAGAGTTGTCCGAAACCCATGAGCGGCATCATCCAATATATCTGGCTGATTTCCCGGAGGTATTTGAACACGAGGACGGTGAAAAGAAACGAGAGGATGATCGAAAGTCCGAACGCGAAACGCCGGCCCTTTACCTGAGCAATTTTTGAAAGCGTCATCATGCCGGCGAATCCGCCCATATTTTGCAGCAGCAGCCCCAACGAACTCCAATGAGCCTTCGCGCTCGCCATCGCTTCAGGTGACAGGTTCGAGGCGGCGAGGTGCTTCGCGACGATCGAACGCACAATGGTGGGATGGAAATTACCCAAGCCCCAGAGTCCGACGATGCCGGCGCCGCACATGACAAGTCCCAGCCACGCGTTCCGCGACCAGCGGGGATGACGGAGAAGGTTGACGTAGGAGCCGAACTTGATGCCGCGTTTTGCTCCTTCAGCGCGGGCGGCCGCCCACTTGGCCGGCTCCTTCATGCGGCCGATGATGAACACGCACAAAAACGCCGGAATGGCACCCACGAGAAACATCGCCTGCCATTCCTTGAGTTCGAAAGGCAACAGACGCTTGGCGCCCAATGCGCTGATGCCGATGCCGATGAAAGCGGCGATCAGATTGCCGACAGTGGAGAGAGATTGGAGCAAGCCCAGCGCGGGCGCCCGCGTACGGTCCGGCACAGAATCGGCCACGAGCGCAACGGACAATCCGAATACTCCGCCGACGCCCATGCCGGTTAGAATCCGGTAAACGCAAAAACCTTCGTAGCTCGTGGCGAACGAACTCAGACCGGTACAGAGTGAGTAAAGCAGTACGCACAGACCCAAAATTCTCGCGCGACCGAAACGGTCGCCGAGCGCGCCGAAGATCAGACCACCGATCCCCCAGCCAAGCAGGAAAAATGAGGTCGTGTAGGAGCCAAATTCCGACGCGCGCGCTTTTTCGACCACGAGCGCCTCCATCGCACTGTCCCGTGCGAGATTGAAAAGCTGTTGGTCGAGGCAATCGAAAAGCCAGGCCAGCGACGCGACTGTAAAGACATACCAGTGATTCCGATCGAAAGAGCGCCACCAGGCTTCGTTGGTCCTCATGAGATAAGTTTTACCGGTGTGCCGGATTTAGCGGAAGAATAGATGGCGTTAACGAAAGCTATGGCTTTGCGGCCCTCCCGGCCATCCAATGCGTGCGGCCGGTTTTCACGAATGGCGTCAACGAAATCCTGCAACTGGCGGCGATGGCCTTCCGTGCTGATTGAGCTCGGATTAGCTGCACCGGAACCGAGAGTATTTGTCTGGCTCGCGGCGCGAATGGCATCGTCCTCCGGCCGGGGTTCGCGAAATTCCCAGCGTGCGATGCGGTCGTCCTCGAGTACGATGGAGCCATGTTCGCCGCAAAGCTCATGTCGTCGCGCCCAACCGGGCCAGAGCGCCGTGCTGGCTTCGAACGAGCCGAGCGCGCCACTGGCAAATTTCAACGAGGCGCACGCCGTGTCTTCCACCTCGATGGCAGTGTGCACGCGATTCGTTTGCCACGCGAAAACCTCGCTGGGCATGCCGGCAAACCACAACAAAAGATCGAGACCGTGAATTGCCTGGTTGATCACCGCGCCGCCACCGTCGTTGCCGATCAAGCCTCGCGGCGGCGTATAATACTGTGCCGTGCGATGCCACTTCACGTAATTGCTGGCCAGCACGAGGCGGCCCAGGCGACCTGCGTCGATGGCGGCTTTTACTGTGCGGGCGCCGTCGCCAAAGCGACCTTGGAATATCGGAGCGATCCGCACCTTTGCGGCATCGGCTGCCGCGATGATTTTATCGGTGCGGGCGGTGTCCACCTCGATCGGTTTTTCAATCACGACATGTTTTCCAGCGCGGATGGCGGCCAGCGAGGCGTCAAGGTGGGCTGCGCTCGGAGTGGTGATGCAAACGATATCCACATCCGGACGCGCGACCAGTTCTTCAATGCTCGTGGTGGAAAATGGGACGTGGTGCCTGGCCGCAAAGGCACGGGCCTTATCGGCATTGCGCGTGGCGATACCCGTCAATTTCGCACCGGCGATTTGCGCGATCGCTTGCGCGTGGAAATCGGCGATCATGCCGAGTCCGACGATACCGAAACCTAGAGGAGATGCAGCCATGGGTTGAAAGACGAAAGCTCACGAAGCTTTGCGGACTGATGGGTGATGTCGAGTCTGCCTGAAAATATTTGTGGTTCAATAAATTGGACAGTCCAACACTGCAGAGTTGCTGGCAATACTGCGGCGCTCTTCTGCCGGTAGGGCTGGCCCTCGTGGGCATGCCTCCGCTTGACGCAGCGGAATGGACACAAGGTCCAGCCTGCAACTGAAATGATGCTTATCGCGTTGAATGAATTCACGCCTTGGCCGCCTCGTCACGACGAAACTGTAACCATTCTGTAGGACCTGCAGGGCTGGCCCTCGTGGGCATGCCTATGCACGACGGAGCGGCATGGCCACAAGGGCCAGCCCTACGACCGATCTGCGGGATCGCTCCGCTAGTGAATTCACGGTTCGATTGCATCAATACGGCTAAGGGATTGACTTGAAAGGAGAGCCCGGCGTTTTTGCGTGCATGGCACAAAAATCCGATGGCATGAATTACGCGCCGCAGGGCAAGGCAAACGCGGTGGTCCAGCCGGGAGAATTCACTTTTGCCGCAGCTTATCTCGAGCACGGCCACATTTATGGTCAATGCAACGGCCTGATTGAAGCCGGTGCAGAATTAAAGTGGGTCTATGATGCCGATCCGAAAAAAGTGGAGGCGTTTCGCGAAAAATATCCTCAAGTGCAGGTGGCGCGATCGTTCGACGAAATTCTATCCGATCCCAAAGTGAAACTGGTGGCAGCCGCGGCGATTCCGAATGAACGCGGTGCCATTGGCTGCCGCGTGATGCAAGCCGGCAAGGATTACTTTACCGACAAAACACCGTTCACCACGCTTGAGCAGCTGGCCGAGGCGAAACGCGTTTCGCTAGCCAGCGATCGCAAATACATGGTCTACTTTAGCGAGCGCCTTCATGTGGAATGCGCGGTGAAGGCGGGCGAACTTGTGCACGGTGGAGCAATCGGAAAAGTAGTGCAGGTGCTGGGTCTGGGACCGCACCGACTGGGAAAGCCCGCGCGTCCCTCCTGGTTTTTCGAACGCGAGAAATACGGCGGCATCCTGTGCGATATCGGCAGCCACCAATTTGAACAGTTTCTCTTTTTTAGCGGTGCGACCGACGCGACGATTAATCACGCAGCGGTGGGGAATTTTGCGAATGCGGACACTCCGGAGTTTGAAGATTTCGGCGAGGCCTCGCTGCTCGGCAACAATGGCGTGAGCAATTATGTTCGCGTCGATTGGTTCACTCCACTGGGCCTCAGTACCTGGGGCGATGGCCGGCTCGTTATTCTTGGCACGAAAGGCTATATCGAACTGCGCAAATACGTCGACGTGGGCCGCGAAGCCCAAGGTGATCAAATCTACCTGGTGGACGATAAGGGGGAGCATCACCTCCAGGTCGCCGGGAAGGTGGGGTTTCCGTTTTTCGGTGAGTTGATTCTCGACTGTCTCAATCGCACCGAACGCGCCATGAGCCAGGCCCACGCGTTCAAGGCCGCAGAGCTTTGCTTGAAAGCGCAAGCAGCAGCGAAGCGCGTTGGGCCGTCTTTGTAGGAGCGGGTTTATCCCGCGATCAGGGCGTTGTGTTGGAGGCTAAATGTAATTTCTCAGCCGTGGCGGTAGGGCCAGCCCTACATTGACAGGCGGCTCCGCGAAAGAGTTGGCAGAATCTCCTCCCAGCAGTCGCGCTGATCCTGACGGGGGCCGACGACTTGCCCGTTATAGCTTTAGCGAAAGAAAGCGCGATTCGGGCGCGTTGCCACGTTCGGATCGCGGCGTAAAGCCGCTCCTAAAGTAAAAAGTGATGGCGGACGCATGGAGTTGTGCCGGTCCTCCGTGTCCTCATTGAAATCTGTCTTGGTGCATTGAAACCATGCTCGTGACTTGCGCTCATCCCGCTGCCGTCGTTGGCTAGGGCTTCTGTCGTCCCCAAAATCGTTACCCTTATGAAAATCCTCCTTGGTTTCCTGACTGCTTTTTTAACGACATCAGTGTGGTCGATTTCGGCCCACGCTCAAACCCCACCGGCCAATGTTGGTGTAATCGCGGCAGTCACCGCGGCCGATGAAGAGCGTCTCGCCGCCACCAAAGCCGCGGACCGCGCCCGGCTCGAAGCGATTTTCTCGGATGAACTTCGCTATGCGCACTCGAACGGGAGAGTGGACACGAAGGTCTCGTACGTGGACTCCCTGGTTTCGCATCAGACAGTCTATGAAAGTTTCGAGTACAAGGAGCGGGTCTTTTCGCCAGTGGCTCCCGGCATCGTGCTGATGACGGGCCGCGTGTTGGTTCATTCGCGCAATGCCGACCAGAAGGTCGAAAACGATTTGAATTTCCTCGCCGTGTGGCGCGAGGAAAACGGCCAATGGCGATTCCGCGCCTGGCAATCGTGCAAGAATCCTCCGGCCGCACCGGCCGCGGCGAAGTAGGGACGGCCAGGGTATTCCTCGGGGTTTGTCCCCTAAACTCGCGCTTGCGCCCCGGCCCGAGAACAGGCTTGGCTAAATCCTGCGAGCGTTAAACGCTCGGCATCTCTTTTAACGCAACCCATCCCCGTACCATCATGCCCCGTCCAGTCACGCTCTTTACCGGCCAATGGGCCGACTTGCCTCTCGAAAAACTCGCTCCGCTCGTCAAGCAGATGGGCTACGATGGAGTCGAACTCGCCTGTTGGGGCGACCACTTCGATGTCGACGCCGCCGCGTCGAACAAGAAATACGTTCAGGAAAAATGGGCGCTCCTCGCCGATCACGGCCTCAGCTGTTTTGCGGTTTCGAATCATCTCGTCGGTCAGGCGGTGTGCGATCGAATCGACGAACGGCACAAATCGATTCTGTCCGCCGACATTTGGGGCGACGGAGATCCGGAAGGAGTTCGCCGTCGTGCGGCGAAGAAACTCGCGCTTACCGCCAAGGCGGCTCGTGCGTTTTTCGATGCGAAGCCCGGCCGGAAGAGCGACGATCGTTCCGCGGCAGTGGTGAATGGGTTCACCGGTTCGAGCATCTGGCATACGTTGTATGGTTTCCCGCCGACTCCGCAGTCTTTCTGGGACGCAGGTTTCGCGGATTTTGCCAAGCGGTTCGGGCCGATTCTCGACACGTTCGAAAAATACAATGTGAACTTCGCGCTCGAAGTTCATCCGACTGAAATCGCATTTGATATCGCCAGTGCGCAGCTTGCGGTGGCGGCGGTCAAAGGCCACAAGCGTTTTGGTTTCAATTACGACCCTTCGCACCTCGGCTACCAGGGTGTGGACTACGTGAAGTTCATCCGCGTGCTGGGCGACCGGATTTTCCACGCCCACATGAAGGACGTGTGGTGGGGTCACGGTGACGGAACCGTGGGCGTGTTCGGCGGCCATGTGGGATTTGGCGACGCCCGGCGTTTTTGGGATTTCCGCTCGCTCGGCCATGGCGATATCAAGTTCGAGGACGTGATCGTCGCATTGAACGACGTGGGCTATCGCGGTCCGCTCAGCGTGGAATGGGAAGACATTCGCATGGACCGCGTTCACGGTGCGACCGAGGCCGCGGCCTTCGTGCGCAAGCTGGATTTCCCCACGAATGCCGTGTCGTTCGATGCCGCGTTCGACAAGAAAAACCAGTAATTGCTTCATCCCATGAATCGAAAATTGCGTTTTGGAATGATTGGCGGTGGCCGCGGCGCCTTTATTGGCGCGGTGCATCGTATCGCGGCGCAGATGGACGGCCAGGCGGAGCTGGTGGCCGGGGCATTCTCGTCCGACGCCGAGCGGTCCAAACTCTCCGGTGCGGATTTCTTTCTCGATCCGTCGCGCGTTTACGGGAGTTTTTCCGAGATGGCGAAAGCAGAGTCAGCCCGGCCCGCCGATGACCGGCTGGATTTCATCGTAATTGTTACGCCGAACCACCAGCACTTTCCGCCGGCGAAATTGTTTCTCGAGAGCGGCTTTAATGTCATCTGCGATAAGCCGGTGACCTTCAATCTCAAGGAGGCGAAAGCGCTGCAGAAAGTCGTCAAGAAAACCGGAAAGGTTTTTGCGCTCACCCACAATTACACGGGCAACGCGATGGTGAAACAGGCGCGCGAACTGGTGCGCACTGGGTTTCTGGGTGATATTCGCAAGGTGGTGGCGGAATATCCGCAAGGCTGGCTCAGCACGCTGTTGGAAAAGACCGGACAAAAACAAGCCGGCTGGCGCACCGATCCCAAGCGCAGCGGCGCTGCGGGCTGCATCGGTGACATTGGTACTCACGCCGAGAATCTCGCGCGCTATATCACGGGACTGCACATTGAGTCTCTTTGCGCCGACCTCACCACTTTCGTGAAAGGTCGCGCACTCGACGATGACGGTAATATTCTCGTCCGCTTCAAAGGCGGGGCGAAAGGCATCATTCATTCGTCGCAGATCAGCGTCGGCGATGAAAACAACTTGAATATCCGCGTCTACGGAACGAAAGCGGCCATCGAGTGGCATCAGGAGCATCCGAATGAGTTGGTCGTCAAGTTCCCCGACCAGCCGCGTCAGATCTGGCGCCGCGGTAATGGGTATGTTGCCGGAGCCGCGTCGCGTTTCACGCGCATTCCCGCCGGGCATCCGGAAGGTTATTTGGAAGCTTTCGGTAATATTTATCGCGAAGCATTCCGGGCGATTGCTGCAGAAGTGAGTGGCGAAGCACCGCCGAAGGACTTGGATTTCCCGACCATCGACGATGGCGTTGAGGGCATGGTGTTTATCGAAACCACAGTGAAGAGTTCGCGTGCCGGGGCGAAGTGGGTGAAATTTCCGAAGCTCTAGCCTGAGTATCTCACACCTGTTGTGAGCTCCATTTTATTCAGTAAAGTAGCCCTGCGCGGGAGCGCAGGGTCCCGCCCCTCCCGGCGCGGGCTACACAATACGGCGTGATTCGAACGGTGAAATCCCTCCAATCCCGCGCTCGCATTTCCGGGAGCAGATGTTAGTCGTGATTTCCTCATGAAAGCTTTCGGGTGGCTTGGAATTATTGGTTGGGCGGCAGTGGTTGCGCTCGGCGTCAGTGCCGTGGCCGTGCTGGCCTGGTCGCGCGGCGAACCGGTGAATGCACTCTGGATGGTGGTCGCCGCGCTTTGTGTGTTCGCGGTTTCGTACCGTTTCCATTCGGCGTGGTTGATGGCGAAAGTGCTGACGCTCGATGAACTCCGCGCCACTCCCGCAGTGGTCCACGAGGACGGAAAAGATTTCGTACGCACGAACAAGTGGGTGGTGTTCGGTCATCATTTCGCGGCCATCGCAGGACCGGGCCCGCTGGTTGGACCCGTCTTGGCGGCGCAATTTGGATTTCTTCCGGGAATGTTATGGATGCTGGTTGGCGCCACACTCGGAGGTGCCGTGCACGATTGCGTAATCATGTTTTGTTCGGTGCGTCGCAGTGGAAAATCGCTCGCTCAAATGGTGCGCGAGGAGGTCGGCCCTTTTGCCGGGCTGGCGGCGTTGGTGAGCATTGTCGCAATTATGACCGTGCTTTTGGCGGTGCTCGGGTTGGTGGTAGTGAACGCGCTCGCAGAAAGTCCGTGGGGACTGTTTACGATTGCGGCGACGATGCCGATCGCGGTCGCCATGGGCTGCGCAATGCGTTTCGGCGGCCATGGCGGGAAGTGGCTGGTGATGGTCAGCGTTTTCGGAGTGGTCGCTTTGCTCGCCGCGGTGTGGGGCGGACAATTTATTCACGGCACGGGATTGGAGGGCTGGCTGACGCTCAAGGGCACCACGCTCGCCTGGTGGATTATGGGGTATGGTTTTCTGGCCTCGATGCTCCCTGTGTGGCTGTTGCTCGCACCACGGGATTATCTGAGCACGTTTATGAAAATTGGCACGGTGGCGGCGCTCGGTCTCGCGATCGTCGCGATTGGCCCGATGCTAAAAATGCCTTCGCTGACCAAGTTCATCGACGGATCCGGGCCGGTCGTTGCCGGCACGGTTTTTCCATTCTGTTTTATTACGATCGCGTGTGCGGCGGTGTCGGGTTTTCACGCGCTCATTTCCTCGGGAACGACTCCCAAGCTGCTGACGCGCGAGAGCGATATCCGGATCGTCGGTTATGGCGCGATGATCACCGAAATGGTGGTCGGCATTATGGCGTTGATTGCGGCCTGTGCGATGGAGCCCGGCCAGTATTTTGCGATCAACATGAAGGGTGAGGCCGCCATGGTCGCGTCCAAGGTCACCGCGCTCGGTTTCCCAGTAACGACTGAGCAGATGGCCGGGCTCGCCGCCAGTGTCGGGGAAAAGACCATGATCGGCCGCACGGGTGGAGCGCCTACTTTTGCCGTGGGGATGGCGCAGATGTTTGCCGGTGCCTTTCGCAGCAATGCGGCGATGGCGTTGTGGTATCACTTTGCGATCATGTTCGAGGCATTGTTTATTCTGACGACGATGGACGCAGGGACGCGGGTGGGACGGTTTCTCGTGCAGGATTTACTTGGGCTTTTTTCAAAAAGGTTGGGTGACACCCGGGATTTTACCGGCAATCTGCTGGCGACGCTGATGTTCGTCGGCGCGTGGGGCTGGTTTCTTTACCAAGGCGTGATCGATCCGCTTGGTGGAATTAATTCCCTCTGGCCGATTTTCGGTGTGGCCAATCAATTGTTGGGCGTGATCGCGTTTAGTCTCGGTACCACGGTCCTGATTAAAATGGGACGGAAACGCTACGCCTGGGTGACGCTGGCACCGCTATGCTGGCTGCTGGCGGTGACGATGACGGCTGGCCTCATGAAAATTTTTGGCGCTGCACCGGTGGGATTTCTCGCGATCGCCCGCGGATTACAGGCGAAAATTGCGGCGGGCGGCACCGCCGTGGAAATGGCGACGTGGAAGGCGCAGGTTTTCAATAACCACATCGATGCCGGCGTGACCGCGGTCTTTGTGGCCTTGGTTTTGATCGTGGTGGGAGCCAGCGCGCGGGTTTGGTGGCAGCTGCTGGCTGGCCGTCGGGTCGCGGAGTTGCACGAAGCGCCCTACGTTCCGCTGGTTGGTGCGGTAGCGGGTAAATAGCCGGCGACGCGGCCGGGTTTTCCGATGCCGATGCCGGACGTCTCCGGGATTGCGACGATGAACCCGGTTGCCAAACTCACGGAATGCAAGTTCACGTTTTTGCAGTTTTTGCGGTGGCTCTGGCCATTACCGTCGCCACGCCCGGCCCGGGCATCCTGGCGGTCGTTTCCTGTTCGCTTGGGCGTGGATTGCGCGATGCGTTCTCACTGATCTGTGGAATTATTCTTGGCGATCTCACCTACTTTATTCTGGCGGTGGCCGGCATGGCCGCTCTCTCGCATTCGATGGGAAGTTTCTTCCTCGTCGTGAAACTTGCCGGCGCTGCCTACTTGATGTGGCTTGGATTTAAGTTGTGGACGACAAAGGCCCGTGTGGCGGTGGCCGACTCGTCGATGTCGTCCAGTCTCGGCTTTAAGCGAAGCTTTGCGGGTGGTCTCACGCTCACATTGAGCAATCCCAAAGCGATCGCATTTTATGCGGGTTTGTTACCGACCGTCGTCGATCTCGGTAAACTTTCGCGAGGCGACGCCGTGGTGATGGCGCTCATCGTTGTCGGCACCGTCGGTGGAATTACTGCGCTTTACGCTTTGGCCGCCTCGCGCGCGTGTGGTTTTTTCAACCGTGCAAGTCGAATGAAGGCGATGAACCGCACGGCGGGCACGATGATGATTGGTGCAGGAGTCGCGGTGGCCATCCGCTAAAACGCCGGTTCCGATGCGCATCGCAGTTATTTCCGACACTCACGACAAATATCCGCGCAGTCTGCCCGGCCGTCTCGTGCATGCAGATGAAATCTGGCATTTGGGTGACGTGTGCGAGCCGTCGACCCTCGTGGAATTTGAGGCGCTCGGAAAACCGTTGCAGGTGGTGCTGGGCAACAACGAGAGCCACAACTTGTGGCCGTTCGAGCTTCAACTGGAGAGGGCCGGGATGGTGTTTTTTCTTGTCCACATTCCGCCGCGGCGCGCGCCGGCAGGAGTGAACGTGGTGTTGCACGGCCACACGCACGTGCCCCGCGATGAAACGGATCCCAGCGGCGTGCGTTGGTTAAACCCCGGTTGTATCAGCCGGGCCAATCGCGGTGCGCCGGCGAGTTTCGCGTGGCTGACCTTATCCGAGGGCCAGCCGCTCAGCTGGAAATTGGAGCGCTTGTGATCTTCGCCGCTATTCGGACCTGACGGCGTAGGGCTGGCCCTTGTGGGCATGCCTTCCGCAGAAGGAATCGGTCACAAGAAGCGCAAAGACGAATTTTAATTCCAGTACGCTGGAGCGGAGTGCTCTTTCCGTGATGAGCTCCTACATTCCGGAGGAAAGGAATTACAGGTGTCGTGTGCTGGCGTTCGATTGATCAAATGCCACGGAGCTTACTCCGGGTCCCTTTACTTTCACCTCTGCGCTCTTCCCGTTTTTCAGATTGAACGCTTCTTCAACCAAGCGGCATGGACCCAAGGTCCAGCCCTACAGGCTCAACAAAATCAGTTTTTGGGAACGACCTTGCGCCACTGGCCGTTGCCCACATTTACGGCGTCCGGAGGTAATTCAGCAATAAAGCCCCACTTAGTAATAACGACAGCGACGCTCCCCTTGCGTCCGGCCCTGGCCTGTTCGTCGATAATACGGGGCGAGGCTGGTTTCCCGTCCTTGCCAATTTCCCCGAGGGAAACACGTCCTTCGGGCGTAATCACCACAATGCTTTCGCCTGGTTTGGCTTTCCCTGCGACGTAGCTTCCGGCGACGGCCGAAAATACCGAGGATTTTTCACTTTCACCGGTCACGACGACGACATCGGGCGGTAGATCATTCAATTTGCGATGCGGCAGGCCGTACCAAAATCCCACGACGATCAGGACTACACCCAGCAAAAACAGTCCGGCGACTTCCGCCACGCTGCGCATGGTTTGGAAACCCTTCTGAGGTGGACGACTCTTGGTCGAGCGGGTACCGCCGCCTGCGCCTTGATTGCTAAACGGGGGTAATTGCGAGAGTGCCTGGGCGCTTTCGACGGTCCAGTATTCGTCGAACAACGACATGCTCTTGTATACGCGCAGACGGCCTGCATAGGCGCCGATGCGCCAGCCCTTGTCGCCGCGTTGAACGATAATTCCGGGTTCAGCTTTCGGATGGATGGCGACGTCGAGATTCAGCAATCTGCCGGCCAGCTGAAAAATCTCCTCGGCCGTGAGCATCCCGAGTTCGAGTTTTTCAGAATCGGGAGCCACCGCGGTGACAGCCGCGGTCAAATTGATCAAAGTGACTTTATACGGCGGTGTCATTTTTCGATGATGTACACCAGCGATCCTGTACTCCCGACGCGGACGTTACCGTTGTCCCGATCGCCGTCGTCCATTTCAGCGTCGATCATATCACGGAGGTCGCGGTCGTCACTGATCACCTCTCCGCCGACCGATTCAATAACGATCGCAGCTTTTACGGGAGTAATCCCGTCGGCTGAAACATCATAATTCCATTTATAAACGCCACCAATCGGGCTCTTTCCTGCGAAGCCGGCCGGCAGGGCGCCCACCATCTCCGGCGGAATTTCCTGGGGAGTGCCGTCTGCCGGCCATTTTCCATTTTGCAAACTGTACGTGATAAAAGCCGTTGAGAACGCCCGCAGGTCGCTCACGACTGCCGCGGTTTTCGAGCGCAAGGTAATCCGCCGATAGGCGGGGAGCGACATGGCCGCCAGTAAACCGATAATCACGACCACGACCATGACTTCAACCAGGGTGAAGGCGCGGGTCCGTGGGGTGCGGTTTTGGGAAAAAATGAGCAACCGTTGCGTCATTACGTGCGGAACGTATGAGGTTTGGCCGAGGGGGCAAGCACTGAGATCAAAGCAAGTTGCGGAAATTGTTGCAGAATTTGTGCGACAAAAACTGGCGCGGATTTTCCCGGGTAAGACCGATACATTGGGTGAAAGTTTTTGCTGGAATGAACTAGTGTATCCTCCCCCGGAAAGGCGCGCGAATGTAGTCATGCTGCGCGGATGGAAGTTTCATGGGATTTCCGCATTCAGAAATATTTCCTAATCGCGCGCGCGATGCCGTTGTGGCTGGCTTTGTTGGCGGCACGTCTTTACGCAAATTATGTGAGCGGCGAACAACGCGAATTTTTTGAGACGCGGTCAGGCGCAACCAAGCCGGACGTCGTTTTTGTGCGAAGTATCCGGGCGCGCAATTACCGGCTGACCTTGCGAAAAGACGGGGTGGGAGTGGCTACCATCCCGACCCGGGGCTCAGAACGTGAGGCCAAACGTTTTGTCGATGAACACCAGGAGTGGCTGGAACGCGCTCGTAGTCGCCAGGCAGCCCGGCCGCGAGGCGCGACTTTGTGGACGCTCGGCACACACGTGTTGTGGCGCGGCGAAATGACCGAAATCCGCCCTGCGTCAGAAGGCGAACGCCCGACCGTTTGCCTCGCGGCAGACATTTTCCGGGTGCCAGGCCTGCAGGGCGATTTACGGCCGACGCTGGAAGCCCATTTTGTCCGGCGCGGCAAAGTCGAGTTGCCCGCGCGCACTTGGGAACTGGCTTCTCAAACCAACGTGGCCGTCAAGGAAGTCACCGTGCGGAATCAGCGTTCGCGTTGGGGCTCTTGTTCTGTGGGCGGAACGATTTCGTTGAACTGGCGTCTGGTTCAGACACCCGACTCAGTGCGCGACTACATCATTTATCACGAGCTGATGCATCTGCGGGAAATGAACCACTCGGATCGATTCTGGACCGAAGTGGCGGAGGTGTGTCCCTGGTGGGCCGACGCCGAACGCTGGCTGAAACGCAACGGCAGTTTGCTCGGTTTGTGAACTGGAGCATTTTCCACTAAACCGTAGTGACGTAACGAACCGCGAATTCACTGGTGGAGCGAGCCGCAGATCGGTTGTAGGGCTGGCCCTTGTGGCCATCCCTGCCCGGTAATTCCGTGGCGGAGAAACGGCTGGGAGAATTTAAAATGCTCCAGGGAAGCGAAGATCGCGCCAGCGCCACCCCGGTTCAGGATTGAAAAAACGCTTCCCGGACGGCCGTCATGATGCTCCCGACCTCAAAGGGCTTTTGCACAAATCCGGCCAGTCCTTTGCCCGTAAAGCGGCTGATTGCCTCCTGCTGATTGAAGCCGCTCATCAATATGACGCGTACATTGGGATTCAATTGGCGGAGCTGACGGAAGGTTTCCTCCCCATCCATGTGCGGCATGGTCAGGTCGAGTAACACCAGCGTGAATCGCGCCGGGTCTTTTATGTAGAGATCGAGTCCCTCCTTACCGTCCGAGGCGAGCACCGCTGTGAAACCGAGCGTCGCCAGGATCCGCGCCGTGACCGCGCGAACAGTTTCTTCATCGTCGACTACGAGCACCGTTCCTTGTCCGCGCCAAACAGGGTCGGGCAGGGGCGGCGCCGAGGGCATGGTCTCCACAGGGGTGTCAGTGCAGGGCAGCAGGATTTTAAACGTCGTTCCGCGCCCCACCTCGCTGTAGACTTTCATTGCTCCCTTGTGGCCGCGAATAATACCGAGCACCGCCGCCAGGCCGAGTCCGCGGCCGGTGAATTTCGTGGTGAAAAACGGATCGAATATTTTCTCGAGGGTCGCCGCGTTCATCCCGGAGCCATTGTCACTCACTTCAAGAAATACATAGTCGCCCTCGGTGATGCCGCCGGGATGCAGCAGGGTGGCGATGTAATCCTGGCTGACGCGTGCGACACCCGTGGCGATCGCGATTTCGCCGCTGCGCGTGCCGATGGCCTCGGACGCGTTGATCACGAGATTCATGATAATCTGCCGGATCTGCGTTGCGTCCACTGAGATTGCGGGCAGGGTCGGCGCCAGATTGAAACGCAGCACGCAATTCTTGCTGATCGAAATATTCAGTAAATGCGTCGTGTCTTCCACGAGCCGGTTGAGGTTCAGTTGCTGCACGACGAACCGGCCCTTGCCGGAGTAGGCGAGCATCTGTTTGCACAAATCCGCGGCACGATGAGTTGATAGTTCGATTTGCTCGATCGTGGGCAGGAGTGGCGAGGTGGGAGGCAAATCCATCCGGGCGAGGCTCGCGTTGCCGAGAATGCCGGTCAGGAGATTGTTGAAGTCGTGGGCAATCCCACCGGCGAGCACGCCCAGGCTTTCGAGCTTTTGGGTCTCGAGTAGTTTGCGCTCGATCTGCAGGCGGGCGTGATCCGCCTTTTTCACGTCGGTGAAGTCGACCGATACACCCAGGACGGCAGGTGTTTCCGAATCGCCGAAGCGAAAGGGGATTTTGACGGTGGAGAGATGGCGCACACGTCCGGTGGCATCGGTGACGGTTTCGTCGGGGATCGTTTTCGGGCGACCTTGACGGATTACCTCCAGGTCGTCTGCGATGAAATGCTTCACCTCCCCGTCATCCGTAGAGAAATCCCTGTCGGTTTTTCCAAGGATGTTTTCGATGGTCGTGCCGTAGGCGTCCGCCACGGCCTGATTGGCCAGGACGAATTTTCCGCTGATATCCTTCGCAAAAATAAAATGCGGCACCAGATCGATGATTTGACGAAGCAGCGTGCGCTCCCGGACGAGGGCGACTTCCGCCTGCTTGCGTCCTGAAACGTCACTCATGCAGCCGAGCATGCGCACGGATTCCCCGCGATCATTGCGCAGGACCACGCCGCGTTCCTCGATCAGCCGGTAGCTCCCGTCCTTGTGTCGCATCCGATATTCGGCGTGGCACGGTTCCCCGGTGCGAAGCGAATCCTCCAAGCGAGCGATGGCGTCGGCTCGATCCACGGGATGAAGTTTTTCCTTCCAGCTTTCCAAACCGCTTTGGTTCATTTCCTCCGGAGTGTAGCCGGTGATTTTTTCGATGGCGGTGTTGCCAAACCAGGTGACGCCGCCCGTCGCCACGTCGAGGTCGTAAACGATCTGGCCCGTCTGGTCGACGACGGTGCGATACCGGCGTTCGTTTTCCTTCAACAGTCGTTCGGCGCGTTGGCCGGCTGCGACCATTTCGTTAAATGCGCGCGCCGTTTCCGCGAGTTCGGTGGATCCGGATTCGGGTGCGCGCGCGCCGGTGTCGCCTGCGGCTTGCGCGCGGGCGGCGGCGGCAAGGGCGGTCAGTGGCTGCGCCAGCGTGGAGGCACGCCGCCACAAAAGAACACTTACCAAGCCGAGGGCCAGAGCGACAAGTCCCAGTGCCTGCCACAGATTTCGCCAGGCAGCGCGGTAGATTTCACTGCTCGGAATCGACAGCGTCACGATCCAGGGAGTGCCCGCGAGAGTGGTGGCGCTGTAGGTGCGTATTTTGTTATCCAAACCGGGGATTTCACCTGTGCCCTGGCCGTGGGCGCTCGCGATGAGCACTGTGGCTTGTGGCACGATTTGCCCGATAAAATTTTCCGCCCGAACGGAACGCATGATCAACACGCCGTTGGAATCGGCGATACTGAGCACCGTACGACTTTCAGTGGGATCGTAAGCGAGGAGACGGGACAACGCGGGCAAGTTTAGCTGCAGCAGTAGCGTACCGTTTTTTTTTCCAGGGGTCTCGCCGTCAAATACCGGATGGGAAAGAAGCACGCACCAATTGCCGATATCGGCCGGTTTAAATGCATTCGATACGAAAAAACTAGGAGCAGTCAGGGCTTGTTGATAAGATTTCTCCTGAAAATCTGCGGCTGCTGAACTCATCGTGCGCGCCGTGACACCCGCGATCGGACGTCCCTGACCGTCGGCCATGACGACATCGGTGTATTCCTGATTGAGCGCACTGAATTCACGCAACAGTTCACTCACGTTTCCACCGCTATCCCGCAATTCGTCCGCCCGATAAGCGAGCCGTTCCAGCCGATGGTGGGTGGTGTCGATGTAGGACTGAATCTGTCGTTCCGCAAATATCCGGAGCTGGGTCAGGTTTCGCAGGGCATCCTGACGGTCCTTTTGAAATTGTTCAAAGATGCCCCAACCAATGAAAAGTACGAGAGGCAGCACCGAGGCCAGTGCCAGCAAAAGCAGCTGCGAAAAAATGGAGCGGGGGGCGCGCATTCCAGAGGCGGCAGATTAATTCATGGAAAGAACGGATGCCAGCGGAGGGATTGGCGCCGGAAAGTCTTTCCGCGAAATTCAGGGGGTATTACATGGTATCCCGTATTTCACCGGGAAGACAAGCGAGGACGCCTACCGGATATCGATCAATTCCAACTCAAACAACAGCGTCGCACGGGAAGGCACCGAGCCTTTCCCTTCCCCCCCAAATCCAAGCCACCAAGGTATGATTACCGTTCGTTTCTCACCCAGCTTCATGGTGGAAACGGCTTCATCCAGTCCTTTGATCACCTTGCCTCCGCCAACCCGGAAAGCATACGGGCTTCCGTGATCTCGCGTGCTGTCGAACTTCGTTCCGTTCAACAGGTAGGCGTCATAATGAACGACTGCTTCGCTGCCCAGAGCGGGCGGATTGCCGGTGCCAGTGCTGTGGCGAAGGTAGCGCAATCCGGTCGGCGTGGTATGGGCGGTGCCGTATTTTTCCCGTAAAATGGCGGCGTCTTCCACACTCAGCTGCGGATTTTCCATGATTTGCCGCATATACTTGTTTGCCGGCTCACCCGAATGCTTGGCGCGGAAGATACCGGTTCGAGCCTGAAACGCGATGAACGCGAGCAGGAGACCGAGAACCAACAAAATTCCGTAGGTGCGCATGACGGGGTGAGTAACACTACTGCATCGAGATCGCGTCGAAAGGGAAGGCGATTTGGCGGGTATTCCCATTCGTAATCATCCGCATGCGTTGCGCTTTACAACTGACAATCCGTTTGCCCGCGAACCTCGCGAATGGACGCGAATTATCCAGAGAATTTCGCACGACATTTTCCGTTCCGTTGTAGGGCTGGCCCTCGTGGCCATGCCTCGTCCACGATAACCAACGTACGCCCCACCGTCCTGCAATGTCCACGACCGCTCTCCGAAAGTAGCCCTGCGCGGGAGCGCAGGGTTCGCTCGAGGCAGTTTCAATCTTAATCCAAGTTGGGTTTCCCGTCGGACCGTTGAATCGTTTCGTTGAAATTCGCGGCGGCCTGCCACGAATCACCGACGATACCGCAACCGCGTCGTTCCCCCGCGGCCTTTGCCTATTTTTTCCCCAGCAAATCAAGCGCCACCGCCGTCAACGCCTCGATCCCGGTCTTGATCGTCGTCTCTGGTTGCGGCGCAAACTTGCTCGAATGCAGCGACGGCAACGGCTCACCCGTGCGCTCGCTCTCAGAATTTTTTTCGGGTGCCACCGCTCCGATGCGAAAGAGGCAGAGCGGTACTTTTTCGACCGTGCGACCATACTGGCTGAAGTCTTCTCCGGCCATTTCTGGATCAATCGTGCGCGTGTTTGCCTCACCCAACCAGCTCGCGAGCGTTTTGCGCACCCGGCGCGTCAGAGCCGGATCATTGTACGTGGCGGGAGTGAACTGCTCATCGCTAATCGAAACCACCGGCATCAAGTCATCCGGGATCCCTGCGGCGATCGCCTCGCCGCGACAGATGCGCTTGATTGCTTCGATCGTGTGCAGGCGCACGGACTCGGAGTAGGAGCGGAGAGTCAGTTGTAATTTCACCTCGTTGGAAATCACGTTCGCTTTCGTTCCCCCGTGAATCGAACCCACCGTGACAACCGCAGGGTCGAGTGGCCTCGTCTCGCGACTCACGATGGTCTGCAAGGCCAGTACAATCCGCGCGGCAAGTACGACCGGATCTTTCGTCAGGTGAGGATAAGCGCCGTGCCCGCCCACGCCGCGCACCGTGATTTCCGCAGTGTCGACGTTTGCCAGGATCGGCCCTTCGACCGTGCCGACCGTGCCCGCTGGCAGACTCGCGCTGTCGTGAACTGCAATCGCATAAGTCGGCAAGGGAAACCGCCGGTACAGCCCCGCGGCCAGCATGCTGCGCGCACCGACGCCAATTTCCTCCGCTGGCTGACCCACCATCACCAGCGTTCCTGCCCAGTCTTGTTTCCGCGAGGCCAGGATCCGCGCGGTTCCGGCGAATACTGTCATGTGTATATCATGTCCGCATGCATGCATTACCGGCACTTCCTTGCCGCTGAGGTCGGTGACCCGCGTTTTGCTCGCGTAGGGCACTCCGGTTTCTTCTGCGACCGGCAATCCATCCAGATCCGTGCGAATTAAGAGCGTTGGGCCGGCGCCATTTTTCAGAATACCGACAATACCGTGGCCGCCGAATTTTTCGGTGACATCGAAGCCAGTGGCCCGTAGCTCCCCGGCAATTTTAGCGGAAGTTTTTTCTTCCATGAGCGAGAGTTCGGGATGCGCATGCAAGTCACGGTACAGCGCGTCAAGGGACGGATAATTTTCCGCGATTTTCGCGCGCACGAATTCCTGCGGCGTGAGTTCCGCTCCGTGAGTGGAAGCAACCGCCAGAGCCAACCAAAGCAGAATGAATAATTTCATTTTTAAATGATCCGGTATTCCGAAATTTAGTTAGCCTGGTTTACTGTAGGAGCGGCTTTATGCCGCGATAGGACGTGCGGTCGCGGCGTAAAGCCGCTCCTGCAATACGATGGCGATAGAGTTTCACCGCGGCTCCAGTTTGAAAATCAAACCATCGAGCAGGGCATCCGTCTGAAGTTTGAGCCGCTGGTTGGCGGCGACCGGTTTGTCCGGTGGTGCAGCTTTTTGTTGGGCGATGAAAGCCGCGTCGCCCGCCACCTGGACGTTTTTCAAAAACGCTTCCTTGGCCTCGTGAAAAGCGCCTTCCACAACGAGATCTTTTGCGCTCGTGGGACGACCGAGAAATGCCGGAGTTGATTCGTCGCCGATCCATACGCGCCAGTCGTTATCGGCCGCGAAGTACGCCACAAACGCGCCGCGCTGCGCCACGCCGTGTTTCTGCGCGAGTGCGCGCATGATCGCCCCGGGGATTTTGTCTTCGTCAGCCGGCGGCGCTTTCGCAAACATTCGTGCGACGATTTTGATTCCCGTGGTGCGTTCAAAATTCGCCAGTTTGTAATTGAAGCCCTGGGCTCGCGGTGGACTGACGGGGAGCAGATTATCCTGATCGTCGAAGTGGGCGGTCGGTCCGGGCACGTCCTGTCCGCGGTAGGGCCGAGCTTTGGCGACGAGCGACTTGAACGTCGCTTCATCCGCTTTAAATTTCCGTGCCGCACGTCCTATACGCAGAATTTTTATGGAGAAAGCTTCGTCCGGTTTGATCTGCGGTAGCAATTCGACTCCGCTCACGGTGCGTCCAAATACGCTGTGCAGGTAATTGAGCCGCGTTTGATCGCCGAGCGTGAGAAAAAATTCGGCACTGTTGGTGTCCGGGCCGCCGTTGGCCATCGACAGAATCCCCGCCTGGTCGTGGCGGAGTCCTGGTTTGAATTCATCAGGAAAAGGATCGCCGGCGTTTCCCTCCTCGGGCTGGCGGGGATTACCGCTTTGAACGACAAATCCCGGAACGACACGATACCACTTAAGGCCAGTGTAATAGGGCGTGCCCTTTTTTGGGCCCAGCGTGCCTTCCGCCAGTCCGACAAAATTCGTGACCGTCATGGGCACCTCGTCCGCGAGCAACTTCACGACAATGCTGCCGTGGGGTGTGACGAATTCCGCGTAGATTCCGTCCGGTAATTTCTCTTTCGCCGACAGCACTGCACTCATCAGCGCCAGCGCGACCAATCCTGCAAATGTAGGCAAACGCATGCGCGGACGATACCCTTACCTCGCCTCCCTGCCAGCCGGAAGTCGGAACGTTCCCGCCGGCACGACTGCGTTTATTTCTGAATGTAGCCCTGCGCGGGAGCGCAGGGACCGCCCGCGGAAATACTACAGGAACGAGCAGATATACTCGCAGATGCCAGACGACACTTCGATGGTGAATCCGCTTTTGCCGGGCACGTCGAACCAGGTGCCGGCGGCATATTCTTTAACCGCGGTCTGACCATCGAGCGTCACCCGGCAGGCTCCCGCGACGATTTCCATGCGTTCCGGTGCGCCGGTGCCGAAGTGATAGCTGCCGACGTAAATCAGCCCGAGGGTTTTCTTGGCGCCATCCGGCATCAGCACGGTGTGGCTGACGACGCGGCCGTCAAAATAGATGTTGGCTTTGGTGTGAACGCTGACGCCGGCAAACTGGGTGGGCAGGGACATGGTGGAAAATTCGTGCCGAATTCGTTTCCACGAGTCAATCAGCTCATCGCGACATGACAGATATTTCCGGGGTAGGGCGCGTTGCCCCTAACGCGCCATTTCTTCGTTTGAAACCTGCCGAACCCGGATTTTTTAACCGCTAATCCACGCTAATCATCGCTGATGGTAGGACGGAAAAATGGAGCAGGGAGAATGGAGCAAGGAGCAAGGAAAGAAGTGCCAATCAGCGATCGGTTCGACCCTCGACCTTCGTCTTTCGACTCCTTGTCCCCGCCTTCGCTCTCTTTGCGCCCTTGGTGTAAACCTTCCCTCTCCGATTCTTTCGCGTCAATTCGCGTGTTTCGCGGGCCAGACGCTGGAGACGTAAGATGCGGATTAGTGGGAGCGAGTGAACCCCTCCTTGACCTGCTTCCTTTAACGCTGCTCTTTAGTTGGCAAATGCCCCTGCTTTTTCGCAATGCGCGCGTGCTCACTCTCGCCCGCCCGGCTGTGCCCGGAACGCCCACACTTGGTCGTCCGAGACGCGGCAAGGAATTGGGCGAACTCGGGATAATTGCCCAAGGCGACGTGCTGGTCGCCGACGGTAAGATCAGTGCCGTGGCGCCCAAAATTGAGGCGCCTCCTGAGACCGAAGTCATCGATGCCCAGGGCCGCGTGCTCATGCCTGGCTTTGTCGATTGTCACACGCATATTTGTTGGGCCGGCGATCGTCTTGGCGAGTGGGGGCAAAAGCTCAAAGGCGTGCCGCATGCTGAAATCCTCCGCACCGGTGGAGGGATCCAGGCAACCGTGCGCGCCGTGCGCGACGCCACCAAGAAGCAATTGGCCGCGCATCTTAAAACCCGTCTCGACGCCTTGCTCCGGGATGGCACGACGACCGTTGAAATCAAAAGCGGCTACGGTTTGCAGGCGGAAGAGGAATTGAAAATGCTGCGCGCCATCGTCCGCGCGGGTAACGAATGGCCCGGCACCATCATTCCGACTGCGCTTCTCGGTCACGCGTTCGAAGGCGATCTGGATGAATACGCCCGCATGGTCGTGAAGGAAATGCTGCCGACCGTTTCAAAGGAATTTCCGGAAGTTACGGTCGACGCCTACTGCGAGACCGGGGCATGGAGCGTCGAAGCTTGCGTACGTTTTTTTGAAAAGGCCTCGAAACATCATCCCGTCCGGGTTCATGCAGATCAGTTCACGTCGCTGGGGATGGTGTCCGAAGCGATTCGGTTGAATGCCCGCAGCGTGGACCACCTCGAAGCGTCCACCAAAGCTGACCTGATCCTGCTCGCCCAGTCGCGCACCATGGGTGTGATTCTACCCTGCACCGGTTTTCATGTCGATGGACGCTACGCCCGTGGCGGATTTTTTGTGGATTCCGGTGGTGCGATTGCACTCGCGACCAACTGCAATCCCGGGACCGCGCCGACGCATTCAATGCCCTTTGCCATCGCGCTCGCCGTGCGTTTTTGCGGATTATCGCCCGCTGAAGCCATCGCCGCTGCCACGGTGAACGCTGCGGCCGTATTGGGCTTCTCTGATCGAGGAACCATCGAACCCGGTCAGCGGGCCGACCTGATTCTCCTCCGCCACAAAGACGAACGCCAGCTCGCTTACGAACTCGGCGGCAATCCGGTGGACCTCGTCGTGTGCGGCGGCGCAGTGATCGAATAGAGGATGAAGCCTTGGAGTAAAAAAGGGGCATGCTGTAGATTTTATCCGTGACGATGAACCGAAAAAGCGCAGTTGAACCACAAGGCACGGAGACACAGAGAGGAGAAATTCAGGAAATCGAGCAGGACTCGAGCTCCGGGCCGTTGGGGGCAACGGCCCCTACCGTGAAATCTGTTCCTGTGTCCATCGGTTCTGCGTCGAGGATTTGAATATTACGTGGAAAAGCGGGTGGATCGAACATCCTGATCGCGGCGTAAAGCCGCTCCTACAGTCGGAGTATGCTAGGACTGCGTTTGATACCATCTCAACAAGACTTGGGTGCCTTCGTTCTCCCATCCTCGAGCGGAGATCTCGTCGTAAAGTTTTTTGGCTTGGGTTAGGCCGGGTAGGGTGAGCTTCATCGCTTCGGCGGATTCTAGGGCGAGGCGCATGTCTTTGATGAAATGCTTCACGTAGAAGCCGGGAGCGAAATCTCCTTTGAGTGCGCGGGGTGCGAGATTGTTGAGCGACCAGCTGGCGGCAGCGCCCCCGCCGATGCTTTCGATCACGCGGGTCGGATCGAGGCCGGCTTTTTTTGCATACGTGAGCGCTTCGCACCACGACATCATGATGGACGCGATGGAAATTTGGTTAGCGAGTTTGCAATGCTGACCGGCGCCCGCACCGCCGTGCAGCAGGACGCTCCGGCCCATGAGGTCGAGGAGAGGCTTTGCACGTTCAAATGCAGCGAGGTCACCGCCGACCATGATGACGAGCCGCGCTTCTTTCGCTCCGACGTCGCCACCCGACACAGGCGCGTCCAGCGCGCTTAATCCTTTTTCTGTCGCGGCGGAAGCGATGCGCTGCGCGAGCACCGGACTTGAAGTGGTCATGTCGACAAGAACAGATCCACGTCGCGCGCGGGCCAGCACACCTTCTGCTCCGAAATAAGTTTCCTCCACGTCGCTTGGGAAACCAACGATCGTGAAGGTGTAATCGGCCTGTGAGGCAGCAGCGCCCGCGGAGTCGTGCCATTGTGCGCCGGCATCGAGCAGAGCCTGCGCTTTTGCTTTTGTGCGGTTGTAGACGTGGACCTTGTGCCCGGCTTTGAGCAGATGTCCCGCCATGCTGCGGCCCATGACTCCCGTCCCGATGAATGCGATCGATTGAACTGCCATGGTCATATCGGGAGCATAGCTTTTGTATGAAGGCGAAATTTTTCCGAGTGAGCTTCATTTCAGAATTAACGGAGAGGATGGCCACGAGGGCCAGTCCTACAGGTGGGTGCTTGCTTCCGTCCTTTGTGTCTCTGTGTCTTGGTGGTGAGTCCAGTCTGGCGATCGTTTTCTGCCTAGACGGAGGGCTTGGCGAAACGCAGAGTGGGGTAGCGATGCAGATTCTCAACATCCTGGCTCCGGTGTTTCTGATGATCGGACTCGGGGCGATTCTCGAGGCCACGAAGTTTGTGTCGCCGACTTTTCTCAAGGAGGCGAACAGGCTCACCTATTGGCTCGGATTGCCGGCGCTGCTTTTTTCCCAGCTATCCGCATCATTTCACGATGTGGGTGGTGCACGCGTCATGCTCGGGACAATGTTTCTGGCGACGCTCCTCGTAATCTTGCTGGGTTATGGAGTGGCCTGGATCCTCCGGATCCCCGGGAGTTCGGTCGGCACGTTTGTTCAGGGTGGGTTTCGTGGAAATCTGGCGTTCGTCGGGTTGCCGATTATTTTTTCTTTTTCTGACGAACCTCTCCCCTGGGGCGTATCCATTCGCACGGCGGCAATTCTCATCGTCGCACCTATGATGGTTTTCTATAACATCGCGGGCGTGGTGGTTCTCTTGCTCAGCCAGCACAAACTCGGCTGGCAAATGGTGAAACCATTCGCAAAACAACTCGCGACTACGCCGCCGTTGCTGGCGACGATTGCGGGAATCGCATTTGCGCTGATGGGCTGGCCGCTACCGCCGGCCGTTGACAAAACCTTCACGGCCCTCGGAGAAATGGCGCTGCCGCTCGGGTTGTTGGGCGTGGGTGGCTCGCTGGTGACAGTTCAATTGCGCGGCAACTGGCGTGCGTCAGCTATGGCAGCATTTTTGAAAACCTTTGCGGCACCGGCCCTGAGCTGGGTGCTCGGCCGGCACTTTGGTTTGGCGGCGGCGGAACTCAAAGTGCTCCTGATCCTGCTCGCCTGCCCGACGGCGATTGTCTCCTACACGATGGTGGTCGAGCTGAAAGGCGACGAGACGTTGGCGTCCGGCGCGATCGTCTTCAGCGTGTTCGCTTCGATCGTTTCGCTGGCGGTGATTGTCGGGGTGTTTTGAGCGGAAAAGGCGCAATTTAACCACAAGGCACGAAGACACAGAGAGGCTAAATCAAGGATGGCACGGATACAGAAGAGATTCTGATTCTGCGGATGGATTGGCCCCAAAAGCGCCAGAAGCGCAAAATGGAGATTTGACGGGAGAGACAGAAGCGGATGCGTGGCGTTTCGCCGAGGCGGCATGGCCACAAGGGCCAGTCCTACAGTGGGAGATCCCCAGCGCGCTCAGGGAATCGTGAGCTCCATGCCGACGCGGAGGGTGCCGTTGGTGCCGAGTTTGGCCGCATTGGCTTTGAAGATTTCCTGCCAGCGATTGGCATTCCCATAGTAACGCTGACTGATACGGAAAAGAGTGTCCCCGCCCGCCACCACGTGGGTGCGCGGTCCGGTCGCCGCGACGGTGGCGCTGGCCGGCGTCGACTTGGCAGCAACTGCCGCGGCAGCCGCTGCAGGTGACGTGGGAGCGGTGGGAATCGCGACGGGCGCGACGCCACCGGGATTCAACTTCGACTTGAGCTGGTAATTTTCATTGGCGAGCACCGTGTTCGTTCCTTGCAACTGGGCGATGAGCGCGCGGGCCGCGGTGAGTTCGGTCGAGTTCTGGGATGTCGAACGCTGCAGAGCGGCAAGCGATTCTTTCGCGCGGCTCGCCTCCGATTGGGCCGAGGCGGTCTGATTGGAAGTGGCGGACTTCAATTGTTCCACCTCCGCCGTGAGCGCTGCAACTTGCGAGCTCAGCGTATTGCGTTCGTTCGTGATCGACTCGGCGGATTTCGCCGCGTTTTCGGTGTCGTTGTCGCGCTCCTTCTGCAACAGCGCGTAACCGCGGAGTGCGGTCGACAATTTGTTTTCCGTATCGGCGAGCTTCTTCTGAAGCTCTTCGGTTTCTGCGTTGCCTGTGGCAATGGGTTCGGTCGTGGTTGCGACGGTGGCTGGAGCGGGAGCGGCGGCACGCGCCTGTTCGGCGGTACGGAGCGCAGTCTGCGCGTCAGTGAGATCGCGCTTGGCGTCAGCGAGGGCGTTTTGCAGCTCGATCACGCGACCTGCGAGATTCGGATACGCGGGGCCGCGGTCTTTGAGCGCTTCGTCGCGGGCTTTGGTGAGGGACGCGATTTCCTGCTTTGCGCGAGTGGACTCGGCGTTTACGTCGCTCAACTGCGTTTCGAGTTCGTGCACGCGCCCGGTGAGATCGTTGGCTGACGAAGCGGAGGCTGCGTTTTTGGTGGCGAGTTCTTTTTCGAGCTGTTCGATTTTGGTCGCGGCGACGTTGAGGTCGGCGGTGTTTTGCTTGCTCGCATTGACGGCAGTTTGCACCGCCGCATCGGCTTGTTGATTGGTGGCGACAAGCTTCCCTTCCAACTCGCGTACTTTGTCCGAGAGGTCGGGGTAAGCGGGCGCTTCCGGCTTGCGGCTAGCCGCGCTTTGCAAAGTGGCAATCTTCGTGTTGGCGCTGCTGAGCGACGTCTGCAGGTTGCTGTTCTGGCTTTCGAGTTCTTTTACGCGTTTTGCGTTCGCGGCCAGGTCGCCCGCTTGTTTTTTGGCGCTGGCGAGTAATTTTTGCGTGCCTTCCTGCTCCGTCCGAAGGCGGGTGATTTCGCTGGTGAGCGAGGTGACGCGACCGGCGAGTTCATCGCGCTCACGCTGCAGCTTCGTGGTTTCCGTGGCGGACTTGGCGGAGTTTTGTGCGACGGTGCGGGCTTCCTCCAGTTTGTGCTGAAGCTCAGTCTGCGCGGCGATCGCGGCGGCGAGTTTTTGCGCGGAGTCCGCACTGTTGGCTTCGAGCTTCGCTTCCAATTCGCGGACCTTGCCGGAAAGATCGGGATAAGCCGGGGCGCTCGACTGCGCGGCGGCCAGGGCATTTTTGAGACGCTCGATCTCTGTGGTTGATGCCGTGAGATCCGCGGCGCTTTGTTTTCCGGCCGACGCGGCCTGGGTAGACGCCGTTTCTGCCTTTTGATTGGCTTGAGCGAGCTGGCCTTCAAGTTCGCGAACTTTTCCAGAAAGATCAGGATAAGTTGGTGCGCTTGTTTTGGCCGCCGTCAGGGCGGTTTGCAGACGCACGATTTCGGCGGCCGACGCGGTGAGATCCGTGGCGCTTTGCTTATTTGCTGCAGTGGCAGCTTTGGCCGCGGCATCCAGGTTTTGTTCGGCGTGGGCGAGTTTGGCTTCGAGTTCACCTACGCGTCCTGACAGATCTGGATAACCTGGTTTCGCCGCGGCTAATTTCGCTTTCTCGTCCTCGAGTTGGGCGACGGTATCATGCAAACTGGTTTCCGAGGCACGAATGGTGGTGAGGTCGTTATTGAGAGTAGTGACTTTGGCCTGCGCCTCGCTGAGCTGGCTGCGCAGGGCGGCAATTTCGCCGGAAGGAGTCACCCGCGCGGATTCCGCCGCGGCTAGTTTTTCCAATTTCTGTGTTTGCGCAGCGAGATCGGCCTTTGCCTGGGCGAGCTCCGACTGCACTGATGCGAGATTTTTTTCGATCGCGGCTTTTTGCTCGTTGGTATGATTCAGCGTGGCTTCGAGCTCCCGGCTGAACTTTGCCGCGTTCTCCAACTCCGTACCCGAACTGGTTTGAGCATTAGAGGTGCGGGCATCTTTTTCCGCTTTGGCCAAGGCGGTGTTGAGGGCATCGATTTCTTTCCATGCTTTCGCCACCTCTTCGCTCAATTGTTTTTTATCGGCGGTAAGCGACGCGATTTGTTGCACGGGCGTGTCATTGGCGGTGCTGACTACCGGTGTCGCATCAGCGCCGGTGGTCTTGATGGTCGTAACCACTTCCGGTTCGTTTTTCGCGGTGCTGACCACGGGAATCTTGCCTGACGTAATCGCTTTTTGTTCGGCCAGACGCCGCTGGGCGTTTTCGAGTGACGCTTTATCGAGGCCGGCCACGAGACTATCGAGAGCGCGGCCGCGAGCGCCATTTTCCCGGGCGAGCGAGAGCCAGACAAAGGCTTCGATTTTATCTGCCGCGACTCCGCGGCCTTCTGCGTAGGCGAGACCAAGATTATATTGCGCGAGGCCGTTGCCCTTCTCGGCCTTGGTCCGCAGCGCGGTGATGTCGTCGCTTGATTGCGCTATTGCGAGGGTGACCACAGTGGCGGCGAGGAGGGAAGCGGCTAACGAGCGGAAGTTTTTCATGCGTCAGGCAATGGTGTGTGCCTGATACACTTGCCAAGCTCCCCGCCCGGCTGCAAGCCCGCCCGTTCGCGCGACGCAGAAATCCGCGCAGGCTGGGGGATTTTACGGCTTGCAGTGCCCGGTCCGGGCCACGCGAAGGGCTACGATCCCAGAGGAACCCAGTTCGGACGAAAGCGGTGCTGCACAAAATTTGCGCTGCTCGGTGGACTTGGGCGGCACCAAGCGGAAGGATTGCCCGCGAAACACGCGAAAGGTGGTCGAAAAAAACGCTTCGCATGGATTGGGAGTTGGAAGTCACTCTTCGATGATGAGGTTTCGTTTTGTCCTCCTCGCCCAATGTATTCATTTCGCGTATTTCGTGGGCCCATCGATTGAATCGTTACGCCTCTCCGGTCGAATCCGGCACTTGCAATGATGGTAAGCTAGCTTACTAATAACGCTCCTTCATGTCCGCCGCCCGTACCCAAGTTGAGCGCAGCCTCGGATTTCTTTTTGCCGACATCAGCCGTCTGGCGCGGAAGGAATTCGACCGTCGGGTTCGCGATCTTGGTCTCACCCGTGCGCAGTGGCTTTTTCTGTATTATCTCTCGCGTCAGCCGGGCTGCACTCAAAGTGACCTCGCCGAACTTCTCCAAATGGAGAAAATCACGATCAGCCGTCAGGCAAAGCGGCTGGAAAAAGCCGGATGGATCGCGCGCGGTGACCATTTGGAGGATGCGCGGGCCTACCGCCTGGTGCTCACACCGCGTGCCGGGCGAATTATCGTCCGCCTGGAGCAACGCGCCGATCGTTTGCGCAACGATTATCTCGATGGCATTTCGCCGCCGCGCCGGTCGACGCTGCTGGCCGATCTCACGTTGATCAAAGCCAACCTTGTCCGCCTCGAAAACCGGGCCCGTTAAGCATTTCCATTAATGAAACTTAGTTCCCCGTATCCCTTGTTTTGTTTTTCCGCGCTCGCCGCGCTTTTGTTTTCCACCGGTTGCGACCGGGGATCGGCCGCCGCGGTCGTCGCGGCACCCGCCGTGCCGGTGCAGGTGGCGGTGGCGCTCCAGCAGGATGTTGCGCGTCAAATTGAAGCGATCGGAACGGTTCAAGCATTGCGTACGGTGAGCGTGAAATCGCAGGTCGATGGCATCATCGCGCAAATCCATTTCAAGGAAGGCGACGAAGTGGCCACCGGTGATCTGCTCATCACGCTCGACCGGCGTCCGTTCGAAAACGCGCGACTCCAGGCCCGGGCGGCGCTGGCCAGTGCCCGCGCTCAGGATGCGCAGGCAATCGCCGACGCCGAACGGTATTCGCACCTCGACCAGCAGTCCGCGATTTCGAAGGAAGCGTACGCGCAATATCTGACCCGAGCCGAGTCAACCAAGGCCGATTTGCAGGCGAAGGAAGCAGCGCTGGCCAATGCCGAACTGCAGCTCAGCTATGCTGAAATCCGTTCACCGATCATGGGACGGACCGGTCAGCGCTTGTTGCACGAAGGCTCTCTGGTGAAAGCGAACGACAACAATTTTGCCCTCGTCACCGTCAATCAGTTCGTGCCGGTGGCGGTTACTTACTCGGTGCCGGAGCGCGCGCTCGACGAAATTCGCGAGTCCATTACCGCGGGGCGCGTCACGGTTGCAGTCACTGATCGCACCACCGGCGCCAAACGCGCGAATGGTCAGCTCGAGTTTATCGATAATACGATCGATCCAACGACGGGCATGATCACGCTCAAGGCGATTTTCCCCAATGAAGACAAGGCACTGTGGCCCGGGCGATTTGTTTATGTGGTCACGCAAACGGGCATGGACCCGCAAGCAATCGTCGTTCCCTCCACTGCCGTGCAAAACAGCCAGAGCGGGTCGACCGTTTACGTGCTGAAATCCGATCAGACCGTGGAGCTTCGCAACGTGAAGGTCGCGCGCACGGCCGGTGACAACACGTTGCTCTCAGACGGCGTCAAAGGCGGCGAAACCGTGGTGACGGACGGACAGCTTCGGCTCGTGCCGGGGATGAAAGCCGAGCCGCGCAGCGCATCGGGCGCGCCATTAACTGTGGCCGGCGCGACCGCGCCGGAGGTGAAACCGGCTCAAACGGGAGCCCACCAATGAATCTGCCGGAACTCTGCATCCGCCGGCCGGTGATGACGACGCTGCTCACCGCGGCGCTCTGCATTTTTGGGATCATGGCCTACCGGTTGTTGCCTGTGAGCGATCTGCCGACGGTGGATTTTCCGACCATCGTCGTGAATGCGTCCCTTCCCGGCGCGACGCCGGAAACGATGTCCAGTGCGGTGGCCACCGTATTGGAACAGCAATTATCCACGATTGCGGGCATCGATTCGATGACCTCGAGCAGTGGCACCGGCAGCACACAGATTACCCTGCAGTTTACGCTCGAGCGCAACATCGACGCCGCGGCGCAGGACGTGCAGGCGGCGATCGCGGCCGTTCAACGACGTCTGCCGCAGGACATGCCGTCGCCGCCCTCGCTGAGGAAGACGAATCCCGCGGACCAGCCGGTATTGTTCCTTGCTCTCAGTTCGCCCACGCTGCCGCTTTCCATCGTCGACGAGTACGCCGAGACGATGATGGCCCAGCGCATTTCGAGTGTGGACGGAATTTCCCAGGTGCAGGTTTTCGGTGCACAGAAATATGCGCTGCGCGTCCGGCTCGACCCGCGATTGCTGGCGAGTCGCGGCATCACCCTGGACGAAGTTCGGACGGCGCTGAGTGCGCATAATGTCAATCAACCGACCGGCCTGCTGGACGGCTATCGTCAGTCGGTGCAAATTCTCGCGAGTGGACAACTCGCGAATGCGGCCGAGTTCACCGGCATCGTGGTCGCCTATCGCAACGGCGCGCCGGTGAGACTCGGCGAACTCGCGCAGGTCATCGACGGCGTGCAGGAAGCGCGGGTCGCGAGTTGGTTTGCCCAAAGCAAAAATGGGAAACTCGATCCGTCGCGGGCGATCGTGCTCGCCGTGCAAAAGCAGCCGGGCGTCAACACGGTTGAGGTTGTGGCCCGCGTGCGCGCCTTGCTGCCGCTGTTTGCGAAGCAGCTGCCGGAATCGGTTAACCTCGATATTCTCCGCGATAATTCCCAGGCAGTGCATGAATCCGTGAAGGACGTGCAATTCACGCTGACTCTTTCCATCGCGCTCGTGGTCATGGTGATTTTCGTGTTCCTGCGCTCAGTATGGGCGACAGTTATTCCGAGTGTGGCCATCCCGATGGCGCTGCTTGGCACGTTCGTCGTGATGTATTTTTTTGGTTACTCACTCGACAATCTCTCGCTGCTCGCTCTGACGCTTTCAGTGGGATTCGTGGTGGATGATGCGATCGTGATGCTCGAGAATATCGTCCGGCATATCGAAGCCGGCATGCCGGTGCGGGAGGCGGCCTTTAAGGGATCGAGGGAAATTGGGTTTACGATCATGTCGATGACTCTGTCGCTCGTCGCGGTATTTATTCCGCTGATGTTCATGGGCGGCATCCTCGGCCGGTTGCTGCACGAATTTGCGGTGACGATCACGGCGGCGATTTTGGTTTCCGGTGTGGTCTCGCTAACCCTCACGCCGATGTTGTGCAGTCGATTTCTCAAGCCGCATGGTGGTCATGGACCGGCGAAAAAAGCGCCTGAGCACGGCCGGTTTTATCAATGGAGTGAAAAGATTTTTGAATCGATGCACTCATTCTATGAGCGAACGCTTCATCGCAGCCTGCGGCATCGGGGGCTGGTATTGTTTGTCGCAGGATTGATGGCGGTGCTGACCGTCGGTTTGGTGAAAGTTCTTCCGCAGGGATTTATTCCGACTGACGATACGGGGATTGTGTTGGTCTTCACGGAAGCGGCGCAGGATATTTCGTTTGAAGAAATGGTGCGCCATCAACGCGCCGCGGCGGCGATCGTGGCTGAACAACCCTACGTCGACGCGTTCATGTCGGCGATGGGTTCGAGTGGCGCGGTCAACTCCACTGCCAATCAGGGACGCATCCTCATGCGGCTGAAACCCCGTGCGATACGCCCCGCAATTAACGTGATCATGGCGGATCTACGGCAAAAACTTTCCGCGGTTCCGGGATTGAAGGCTTATCCTCAAATCCCGCCCGCCATCCGGATCGGTGGGCAGCTCACCAAGGCGCTTTATCAATTTTCCCTGACCGGCACGGACCTTAAGGAACTATATGTGGTTGCCGGGAACCTGGAGAAAAAATTCCGTGAGTTACCCCAATTAGTTGACGTGAATTCGGATTTGTTGATCACGAGCCCGCAGCTGCGGGTGGACATCGACCGGGATCGCGCGGCGACGCTTGGCATTACTCCCCAGCAGATCGAGGATTCGCTTTACAGCGCGTTTGGCACGCGGCAGGTGTCGACGATTTATACGCCGACGAATCAATATTACGTGATCATGGAAGTGGCGCCGGAATTTCAGCGCGACCCCTCCAACCTGTCGCTGATCTATTTGCGGAGCAAGGGAGGGAAACTGGTCTCGCTCGATACGGTGGCGTCCTTGCGGCGAAGCGTCGGTCCGCTCACGGTCACCCACCTTGGGCAACTGCCGGCAGTCACGATTTCATTTAATTTAAAGCAGGGCGTTTCCCTCGGCGACGCGACCGTGGCGATCCAGAAACTGGCGGAAAAGGAACTGCCGGTGACGGTGAGCTATAGTTTTGTCGGATCGGCGCAGGCATTTGCGTCGTCGCTCAAAGGCATGGGTCTGTTGATTGCGATGGCGGTGATCGTGATCTATATCGTGTTGGGAATTCTCTATGAGGATTTCGTGCATCCGCTGACGATTCTTTCCGGCCTGCCGGCGGCGAGTTTCGGCGCGCTGGTGACGCTCTGGGCGTTCCATGAGGAATTAAACATCATGGGTTATGTCGGCGTGATCCTGCTGATCGGCATCGTGAAGAAAAACGCGATCATGATGATCGATTTTGCGCTCGCTCGTGAGCAGGAGCAAGGGGCCGCGTTCGATGCGGAAAAGGCGATCGTCGAGGCGTGTCTGGTGCGTTTCCGTCCAATTATGATGACGACCTTCGCGGCGCTGGCAGGGGCGATTCCCATCGCGCTTGGCCTCGGTGCAGGAGCGGACTCGCGCCGACCGCTGGGTCTTGCGGTGGTGGGCGGTTTGATCGTATCGCAAATGCTCACGCTTTATATCACGCCGGTGATTTATATCTACATGGACCGGTTCACGCACCGGTTTAGTGCAAAGAAGCAGCGTCAGGTCGCGGCGCCACTCAGCCAGGTGGTGCCGGTCGGGAAGTGAGCGATACAAATTGCCGATTCAGGCGAAATAACGAAGAGCCGCGCGAACTTTTGGCGGCGATGGTGTCCAATGTTTCGATTCCATGCACCACGCACCATGATACCACTCCGTCTTCTCTTATTGGCAAGCCTCGCAGCTCTGGCCCTGCTCAGTGGATGTCAGACTGGAACCACGTCATTGCAAGCGGAGGAAACGACCAAATATTCGATCGAAAACACCGGGAAATTTGCCCGCCTGGACATGGCAACGCAGGCGGCGATTATTTGCACCGGATTGCAGGAGCGCGCCACTGATGAGGGAAAGTTTGAAGTAGTGGCCAACGTGAAAAATCGTGGAAGCGTGGCCATTCAAGTGCGCGTGAGATGTGTATTCAAAGACGCTAGTGGCTTCGCCATCGGCGACGACACTGCCTGGCAGATGCTGTCTCTCGGCGACGAAATGACGGAAGCTGTCCGGTTCACTTCGAACAATAAACTGGCGCGCCAGTATACGGTCGTGGTGCGCTCGCTGTGAACGACGGGCTGTTGCTTTCATACTGGCCCGCATTCATCCCACGGAAACGAAGAAACTTTTTTGTCACAGAGAACACAGGGCGCTGACACGGAGTTCACCGAGGTAAATCCAATGACTTGTTCATCTTGCGCTTTCCGGGGATGAATATTTAGCGAAGAAACGCCGTACACCTTCAGCTCTCTTGCAGCCTCTGTGTTCGCGCTCCGCGTCCTCTGTGAAATAGGCCCTGGCCAGGAAAGGTATTAATTGTCCGGGCTGGCGCGGGAGCTTTAGCCGAGAGCCAGAGCGACAATCCCCACCGTCATACCGGCAGCGGCGATAAGACGGCGGCGGGCTTCCGATTCTCTTAAAAATTTCACGCCAAAGAAAGCGCCAATGACGATGCTGACCTCACGGGCGGGTGCGATATAGCTGACGGGTGTGACCTTCATGGCGGTGAGAATCAGGACATAGCCAATCGGTCCCAGCACCGCGATGGTCAGGGCATTTTTCCAGTGCTGTTTTAATTCCCGCGTCACCTCCGCCCGCCATTGAAATGCGAACGGGGTGAGCAGCGCAAACATCGTCATGGTCGTGCCGCAGTCGTACAGAATAGGCGGCAGATGCAATTGTGCGACGGCCCGCTGATCCCACACGGTGTAGCACGCGATGCACAGGCCGGTGGCGATGCCAAACAAAGCGGCGTTGCGCAAATGTGCGCGACTTTGATGGAAGAGGGACGCTCCACCGGTGAGATAAAACACCGAGCCAACAATCGTCAGACCGCCGGCGAATGCGAGTGGCGAGGGACGTTCTCCAAAGAAAAGGATGGCCGCGATGGTCGACAATAGCGGACCAGTTCCGCGTGCGAGGGGATAGATGAGCGAAAAATCCCCGGTGCGATAGCCACGTTGCAGCAGGAGGGAATAGCCGCATTTAATGATGCCGCTCCCGATGATCACCCACGCGGTGCCGGTCGGCAAAACCGGGTGCGCCCAGGTCCAATAAAAGAGGACGACCGGAACGTAGAGGGCGAGTCCGAAGCAACAACTCAACCACACGAAGGGGAGGCCGCCGCCAGCGCGTTTGGCCGCGTAGTTCCAAGTCGCGTGAGTGAACGCGGCAATTAAAACGATGCCGAGGGCTTGAGCGGACATAACAGAGCGCGAACAAGACACGAAGCGCTTCCGGAACCAATGGAAAACTCGCTCGCCTGTCGCGCCAGCCAGAAAGCGAAAATCATTCAGCCTGGATTCCGCAGATGAACCGGCCACAAAAAGCACAAGAAGCGCAAAAGCAGAAATTTAAAACCCAGGACACTACCGTGTGGTGTTCATTTCGCAGATGAGCCGCCCACCGAATCGAATTCTTTATTTGCCTTCTGCGCGCTTCGCGTCCTCCGCGTTTCAATTGCGTTTTTTAGGTTCAATCTGATTTGCAGGCGGGACCTTGTGTCAATTCCGTCAGCGCCGACGAAACGGCATGGCCTCGAGGGCCAGCCCTACACCTGAATCCTGGCTAAGACCAAAACTATTCGGCTATCCTCAACTCGCCGAGGGTTTCGCCGTTTGATCCCTTGAGGAAAATCAAGGTATTGGCGGGCGTGACCGGAAAATTTTCCCGATTAAACATTACGGTGTAGTGAACGAGGCCTTTTCGCTGAAGTGGCCAGTTGGTCGCGACTGGTGAAGAAAGCTGTCGACCGTCCCGTGAGACATCCGCGAAAGTCGCTTGGGCATTTCGCGCGTCGATTGTTCGAAATTCTCCCGTTACCGTATTCGAGAATTCAATGCCCGCGATCGCAGTTCCGTCACTGACGGTGGAAAAATCCAGCTGACTCACGAGATCTTGTGTGCCCGGGGATGAAGTGCGATTCAGGGAGCGAACCGTCGCCAGGTTAATGGGAATGATCGGCTGTGACTGTTTGGTCCAGAATGTAAACCCTCCGGATCGAAAAGCGGGGATGAAGTTTTTTTGGAGATAGTTCCACAGGATGCCCTGTGGGCGAATCTGGTTTGCCTCCATCAGTGCCAGAAGATCTTCGTGGACGATCAGTCCGACCCGGGAAGTCGCTTCGCATTTTTCGATGATTTCCTGCTGTTCCCCATCATTCAGCAGGTTGAACCACAAGGTGGTATTCTTGTCGGTGGGTGCCGGCAACCCGGTCCACAAATTGAAGCTGAACATCCCCGGCAAAGAAAAAAGTGTGTCGGCGTGAACCACCGCATTCAGGGCGAGGATGCGATAGGTCGCGCGCTGGAGCGGCGGTAAGTGAAGTCCGGCGGCGCCCGGTAAATTTAAAGGTGGCTGCGCGGCGAAATTACCCCGCGCCCAAGCTGTGATCGACCCGGTTTTTGCGGCCACAATCACGGCGAAAATAGAGCCCGTGGTTGCCCATGCAAAGCGTTTGATTCCGGCGGATGCAGGTTGTGTGGACAACCAGTGCCGGACATCGCCCAAGCCGAGTGCGACGAGCGGAATAAACAAAAACCCACCCCAGCTTTCCTGCGCACCCCCGACCGGATAAGCGTGCAGGTACTGCAAAAGTAACACTGTGGCGAGGAGCGAGCGCGTGCTTTGTCCCTGCCGGCTTGATTGCTGGCTGGAGAGCGGGAAAGTCCAAATCCAGATCAACGGTGCGACGTAGCTGAAGATCGCGCCGATCGCGCGAAGGTTGATCAGTACGGCAAACGCTACCAATAGCGCGAGCGATGCCGTTAATCGAACCACAATGATTATCCGGTCGGCAGCTTTGGTTCCGTTGCGGCGTTGAAGCCAGGGCAGGCCGCATGCGAGCCCTAGTGATGCGAAGGCGACAACGAGGCTACCGGGGCGCCAGTCCACCGGATAGGAATAATTTGTCGGGTGACGTAGCGGTCCGAGCAAGACTCCTTCGATCAATCCGGAAAAACTGGTTCCGCGCAGCCAGATCGAAGTGAGGACGACAACAGCGGTAATCAATCCCGCGATTGAAAACCAAACTGCAGGTCGCAAACCGACCAGGCTTTCACCTTTCGAGGTGAACAATAATCCAAATGTTCCGCTGACAAAAAGTGCGAGATAGATCTGCACCCAGGATTCGCGGATCAAAGTATGCATCAATGCACACGCGAACAGACTTAAGATGATCAGGAAGATAGGGGCTGACCATCGGCGCAGTTTGTCGGACGACGCGTGACCTGCGGCCCACGTCACCACCGCCATCAAATAAAATGCCCCGACATTTATTTTTGTCAGGACCAACAAGGCTCCCGTGGCGCCCATCAGCGAGGCGGCTTGCGTCAATTTATCCGCCGTGATCAGTTCACTTGCTGCCCAGAGTGACGCCGCGAGGACAAAAATGATCAAAATCCCGGGATGGAAGGGCGCGCCGGTATTCAAATGGAGGAAGATGAAAACCGCTGAGAGGGTGAAAAGCGTCAGCGAGCGTGATCCCGTGTGCCGCCAAACGATGCCGCCGCTGCAAACGGCCGAACCGAGCCACAATCCGAGGGTGAGGAATCGTGCCAGGGTGTGATCTGCTGGCCCCGTCACGCGCTGCAGAAGATCGGTTAACCAATAAAAGGCCGGTCCGTATTGACTGTAAACGCCTTCATAAAGTTTGCCGTGGGCGAGGTACTGCCGGGCTGAAATAAGAATATATCCCTCGTCGTCGTGCGTCGCGAAATTCGAGAAAAGCATCCAGTAACCCGCTGAGGCCAGCGCCATGAAAAGTCCTGTTACCAAGGCAACGAATGAGAATTTTCGTGACACGTGAATGGGGTGCTCGTTTTGCGAAAGGTTTGGCGAGGCTTGGGGCAGCTGATCCCGGCTTCGGTTACGGCTTAATTCCGGTGGAAGGAATGTTTATCTGAAAAAGAACCATTTCTTCGTCGCTCCAAATAGGTTGAAGCGATTGTCCGTGCTGATTCCGAAAAAAAGCGATTTGCGATAAATAGGCGTCGTTCAATTCACCTTTGCTCAGCAGAAACCGGTCAATTCCCTTTGTCTTGAGTGCTTGTGCCATGGCTGCCGTGTCGAGTGTATCATCCCAGAGGAATGATACTTCGGGGCTCCATGGTGGGATGGTATGCGAACCAAAACGATTTAACAATGAGGCGGGACCGAGGATCAAAAGTGGACGGCCCCCTGAAAAATCTGCCAGCTGCCGGTAGATCGGCCGCTGGTGGAGTTCGTGCACCGCCCGGCCCACGGTGAGCCAATTGGCCGGCGGGATCCGGTAGATGTTTGAGGGAAGAACCAACGCACGTAGCGATGCGTCCACGGAGAATAGTAGCAGCGCGATGCCCAATCCGTCGACGTGTGCACGGTTTGGAAACCATTGCGCGCAAGCAATACCTCCCATGATTGAAAGCACCGCAATTCCCGGCGCAAGGACCCGCAATGAATAGGTAAAACCAGCCGAGGTGTAGCCCAAGGATACCGTCCACAATCCGACCACCAACGCCAGCGCTGACCAGAGGGACCGGGTCTGTTTGAAACAAAATATTCCGGCGACGACTCCCACGGCGGTGGCAACGCAATTGGTGATCAGAATCCGCATTGCTTCGGGAGGAAGGTGGGCCCAGCCAAAGGCGCCTTGATAAATTTCCATCAGCCGTTCATGGGCTGAGTTCACCGGGAAAAGGCCGGCCAGATTCAGATTGAAAAACGGATTTCCGGTGCGGGCCCAGTTGCGCACATACCAGGGAGCGGCGAACGAAACTGCCGTTAGCAGAAAAATTCCCAGCGTAGCTTTAGGGAGACGCCGAACCAACCCGAGCCCCAGCCCGAACAGAATAAATGCCAGACCATATTCGCGGGACAGCCCGCCGAGTGCGGCCGCCATACCGGCCGCGATCGTGGTCGGAACAGTTGCGACATCCGGAGACCGCGGCATATATAACAACAGCCCGATCAAGGAGAGGGTGAGCAGTCCCGACTCCTGTCCCATTGCCTCGCTCCACAAAAGAATTGGACAACAAGCGGCCAAAGCACAGGCGAAGATCGCGGCGCGTCTGGACGCAAAGGAACTACCGAGGTGGTAGATTGCCATCAAAAGCAATACGAACTGGGTTATGACAATCGGCGCGGTGAGCACCGTGCGGGCTTCGCTGGCGAAGCTGTAGGCCCAAAAATAGAGGGACGAGACCACAGGGGCGATTCCGTCGGGCCAGAAATAGACCGAGTAGTCTGCTCCGGTTACTGGTGGATAAAATCCAATGGTTCGACGAATAAGCATTTCTTCCGCGAGAAAATTCCAGCGAAAGATCGTGTCGACGCCCGACAGTGGTTGGGCGATGGCCCGGTAGGCCACCACGGCAACAGCCGGGATCAACGAAAGCAGGAGTGGGAATTCCGCACGCCCGAGTGAGAAGGAAACACGCCGGGTCAATGCGGGAGCGCCGCGCCGATGCGAGAACATCGCTGCGAGAATCATGCCGGTCCAGGCCACCAGCATTATCCCAAGCGATAGCCGGATGTGGCAGGCCTCCAGGATTTGGATCAAACCCAGCAGGGCCAGGGCTCCAAAAATAAACCCGGCCAACGCGGGCAACGGCACGCCTCGCGCGCGTGCGATCCACCAACCGGGCGTCATCAGGAACAGCAACGCAAGCAACCCGAGGGAAAGATCAGCGATCATGATTTTCGGGGCGGAGCGGGTGAGCGGGCGAAAACCAAAAACCTGGCGTCGAAATCCAGGTAACCCCTGCCCGGCAGAAAAGTGATCGCGTTTATCCCGGGCCGGATATCGAAAATTCTGACGAGGTGGTAGTCATGGACGAAAAAATCGGGGATCGATGCATTGATCGTATCCACCTGATCGGGTCTTAAAACCAGCCACTCGGGCTGCAACGTTTGGATAATTTGTGCGTGGCCCGGAGTCTTCTTTCGCACGGCGACGACTTCCGGCGCAGCAAGTCCTGGATTATCCAGCATTTTGAGCTGGGAATAAAAACCGATGTAACCAAGCGGTTCCAGGTAAACCCGATCGTGACTTCCTGCATGCTCTTTGAGCCAAAGGCCGATTTCTTTTCGATGACTGTTTTCGATCAGGGTTTGCTGGTTTTTCATCTGCCATGCGACCGAGACGAACAGGATGATTTGAACCGCCACGGCGGAAAGAGCGCCCATTCGTAACAGAGAAATTATTTTGGTCCGATGCTGTCCGAGGCTGAATTTGTGGCTGGCCATTGCATCGAGTAAGAAGGCCCAACTGATGCAGGCCAATACCTGCCATCCGGGAAAATACCATGGGGAACCTGGAATATATTGAAGGTAGAATCCCCCGAGGAAAAGCGCCGCGGACGCAATCCGGCCCGACGATTTCAAACCGGGAAACAGCCAGGCCAGTGCCGCGCCCGTTCCCAGCAGGTGGGCGAACCATCGTGCGCCGGCGGGCCACCCGCCAAAATAGAAATAGGCCGGGGCAAAAATATCGTGGAGGGCGACATGCCCGAATAATAAGTTTAGCGGATATAATCCGAGTGATCCCGCCACTTCGCCCAGGGGGTGAGCTTGGTTTTTTGCAATGATCGTGTGGGGGATCGGTGAGCCATAGTAAATCCACGCAAAGATAATCCAGGGAAGATAGATCAACATGGCGAGTCCCGCGGCCCAGACCACCCGGCGCCACGATTCTTTTTTCCCAGCGAAAGTTCCGTCTCTTTCCGTCCACAACCAAGCCAGGGCCAGGGCACCGGCAAAAACAAAGCCATCGGGTCGGGTCCATTGCAGGCCGGCGAAACCAATGGCGGTCGGCCACAACGACGCTCCCTGAATTAATGCCCGCCAAGTGAGTATCACGAAAAGCACTACCAGCCCTGATTCCATCCCATTGATCGTGAAGTCGACGATCTTGGGATCAACCATCCACAAGCCCAGGCCAATTACGACCGCTGCGTGGAAGAGATTATTTTTTCGAAATTCACGGGCCGCCAAAAACACGGCGTAACCGAGGCAGGCCGCACTGAAAAGGCGGAAAACCCAGAGCGCTTTCGTTTCGACATCGACTCCGCCGCCCAAGGCGAAAAGTGCGGGTAGCAAGGTGCCGAGAGGGGAGGTGAAAGTGTGTACTCGTTCACCCGGCTGAAAGACGAGGCCATGACCGGTGGCCAGGTTTAGACTCGCTCGAAACGTGATCAGGTAATCTTCCCACGCGTGCCGGGTATAGGCGGCGAAGCTGAGGCAGATCAATGCCGCCAATCCGCCAGCCAGCCACGCAGATCGATTCGGAGACGGCGACATCCTGACTACCGGAAAAGATTGTATTTGAGGATGGCGTAAATCGCGCGGAAACCGTCACGCCACCCGATCTTTTTTCCCTCGGCGTAGGTGCGGCCGTAATAGGAGATGCCCACCTCGTAGATGCGACAGCCTTTCAGGCCGGCAACCTTGGCGGTGATCTCCGGCTCGAAGCCGAAGCGATGCTCCTCGATTTTTATTTGTTGGAGAATGTCCCGCCGGAAAAGTTTATAGCAGGTTTCCATGTCGGTGAGGTTGATTCCCGTGAACATGTTGGAGAGAAGAGTCAGGAATCGATTGCCGATCATGTGCCAGAAATAGACGACGCGATGAGCTTCCGCGCCCATGAAGCGCGAGCCGAACACCACATCGGCTTTTCCGTCGAGAATGGGTTTGAGCAGCCGCGGGTACTCCTGGGGGTCATATTCCAAATCCGCGTCCTGGACGATCACGCACTCGCCCGTGGCGGCGGCAAAGCCCGTGCGTAGCGCTGCACCTTTTCCGCAGTTCACCGGGTGATAAATAATCTGATCAACCAACGGCGCGATTTCAGCACGAAGAATGTCGCGGGTCCCGTCCGAGGAACAATCGTCCACGATGATGATTTCCTTGTCGGCCACGGGTGCGGCGCGTACGGCATCCACGATGCTCTTGATGGTCTTTGCTTCGTTGTAGCAGGGAATCACGATGGAAAGCTTCATGCGTGGGAATGAATCAAAGTACTTTTTCGGTGGCGCAACGGAAGCCGAAACTCCATCGCCTGCCGATGTCCGGTGTTAATAACGAATGAATCGGTCTTGCCTAATATCGCGCGAGACTGCGAGGTCCCGAGGGATCCAGCCTTTCAGCTTGTAAGGGCATCGATGCTTTTCCCATGATGCGTTCGAAAATATGGATGATATCGCCATCGCTTGCACGTGAAGATCAGCGATAGATTAACTGCTTTCCTGAAAAGCAAACTCGCTGGTCGTGATACGATACAACGATCCTTGGGTAATGTGGTTTGGCTCTTTGCGGATCAATGTATCCGAATGATTGCCGGCCTGTTGGTGGGCGCTTGGGTCGCGCGCTATTTGGGGCCTGAACAGTATGGCTGGCTGAACTACGCCGCGGCGGTAGTGGGCTCCGTGAGCGCGCTGACGTCACTTGGGCTCGATTCCGTGGTCGTACGCGAATTGGTGCGGGAGCCTGGGAAGCGGGATGCGTGGCTGGGAGCCGCTTTCTTTTTGAAATTGTCCGGATCCAGTCTGGGCTTCTTGATTTGTGTGGGAATCGTCTGGACCCAACCGATGCCGGCCAAGGTTGAGTCAGCGTTGATCGTGGTGGTGGCTCTCGGAATGCTTTTCCAGGCGCCCGATGTTTTTGAGCTCTTTTTTCAGTCACAAGGGAAGTCCCGAACTTCCGCAATGGTGCGGATTGGAGCATGCATTTTGGCCAATCTTTTCAAGATTTTGCTTATTGTCATGCATGCCCCTCTACTGGCTCTGGCGTCGGCGGCAGCGCTGGAAATTGCCCTGACGGCGATGGGTTGTTTTTTGGCTGGGAATAAAATGGGCGTCAGCATGCGCCGGTTTTCTTTTGACCGCAATTACGCGTTAATTTTAGTGCGCGAAAGCTGGCCGCTGGCTCTGTCTGGCCTCGCCATTTATATCCAGGCTTACGCGGATCAGTTGGTGATAGGGTCCGTCATGGGGGGTGGGGAATTGGGGCAGTACGCGGCTGCAATCCGTTTGGTCAGTATTTTCGGTTTCGTACCAATGGTGGTTCAGGTTGTTGCAGCTCCGGAAATCACCCGTGCGAAGCGCGATGATGAAATGCTTTACCGAAAACGATTGCACAGTTTGTATCGTGCCATGTTCGGTCTGTTTTTAATCACCGCATTGCCGTTGGTCCTCTTGGGTCCGATGACGGTGCGGCTGGTTTTTGGATCGGCCTACGCGGGAGCCGGGACGCTATTGCCGTGGATGGCTCTGCGGCTTTTCTTCACCAATTTTGGCGTGGCGCGGAATATTTTCATAACCAACGAAGGCCTGTTGCGTTTTGGGCTGCTTACCGCGGGAGTGGGCGCGCTGGCTAATGTCGGGCTTAATTTGTTGGTGGTTCCCATTTGGGGTGCACGAGGTGCCATTGCCGCTTCACTCACGTCGTTTGCTGTCACCACTTTTGCGCTGGAGCTGTTCGAGCCGAAGTGTCGCGCGAATCTTGTTTTGATAATTCGTGCAATTTTCCTCCCGTGGCGGTCGTTTACCCGGTAAATCGATGGGAACATATCGCATGGGCCCCCCCGAAACTTTGATACTCGCTCTGCAAGAGCGGTTGGGAGTGCAGAGTTTTATTGAGACCGGCACCTATCGAGGTGATACCGCTGCTTGGGCGGCAAGATATTTTCGCAAAGTGGTGACGGCGGAACTGTCTCCTGATTTTTATGCAGCGGCGAAAGCGCGTTTCGCCGGGCAACCGGAGGTAAACGTTTTTTGTGGGAGTTCTGATGCGATACTTCGCGAAGTTATTCCTGCCTTAGGCGAACCCGCGATATTCTGGCTCGATGCTCATTGGAGCGGCTTGGATACCGCAGGAAGGGAATCGGAGTGTCCCCTGCTCATGGAGATTGCCGCAGTAAATGCATCTCCGCTGCCCCATATTGTACTGGTTGATGACGCCCGGTTGTTTTGTGCGCCGCCACCGAGTCCTCACCGTGCGCGGGATTGGCCCGATCTATTTACCGTGGTCAGCGCGTTAAGAGAGGATGGACGCCGGCATGTCGTTCTTACCGAAGACGTCTTAGTAGCGGTACCGGCTGAATTGCGTCCGTTTTTGACCGATTGGTTTCAGAACACAGCGTCTTTAGCCGCTGTTGGCCGTCCCGGCAGGTGGTGGAAAAAATTTCGCGCATGAAACTACGCGATTTCTTTGCCCGGTTTACTCTTTTCCGCGTGGGTCGTGCGACCGTGCGAACACTGGTGGAACAATTCGGATTCGGGTTTCATTGGATTGGCGGTCTTTTCCGGCTGATGGGGTTTTGGCGGGAGTATCGCGTTTTCCGCCGGTTGAATCTAGGCAGTCATTTTGCGCTGCAAGCGGATGATGTGATGCCCTACCTCATCGATCGTACCTCGACGACGCCGGTGGAACCTACTTATTTTTTCCAGGATACCTGGTTTGCGCGAAAGATTGCGGAGAAGTTGCCCTCGGCGCACGTTGATGTGGGCTCATCTGCCAAATCCATGGCATTGATTGCGCAATTTGTTCCGGTCACGTTCGTGGATATCAGACCAATCGAGATTCAAGTTGAAAACTTTACTTTTCTAAAAGGGTCCATCCTAGCCCTGCCTTTTGGTGATGGTACTCTTGCGAGCCTGTCCTCGCTTTGTGTGATCGAACATATTGGACTGGGCCGTTACGGTGACCCCTTGGATATGCTCGGTTCGGAAAAAGCGGCCGCTGAATTGTTGCGGGTCCTGGCTCCGGGTGGTAATCTGTACGTCACGGTACCTGTAGACAGTGAATGTCGGATTTATTTCAACGCTCACCGGGCATTCACACCCGACTATGTATTTTCCCTCTTCCCGGGACTGACTCTGCTTGAGGAAAAGTACATCTATGGAATGACTCTAATGTCCGTATATCTCCCGGACCGTGGTTTTGGGACCGGACTGTATCATTTCCGCCGTCCTTGAGAACGATGAGCCGTCGTTCCACTTTAATCTACACACATGGAGGTGGCCGCCTCGGTAATCAGATCATACGGTTGGCTCATTGGCTGGCCTGGGCACGCACCCACGAAACCCGGGTGGAAGTTATCAACATGGGTTTCTGGCGTTACGCGGAATATTTCGAACACTGGCACAATCAGACCGGATGTGCATTTCCCCTCTCATCGTCGAAGGCGAATTTCTTGGCAGCGACGCTGAATCTCATTCCGGGGGCTATTCGCTCTCGCTTGGAGCCTCGGATGCATCGTCTGATTCATGAGGTGGTTCGCCGCTGTCCGGGCGGCGCTTCGATCGCGTTGGACGATCCGAAGGCAGAGAGTTTGAATCTGGATGATCCCGCTTTTTTGACCGCGGTCATCCAACGGCGGATGACTGTTTGTAGCGGCTGGAAAATTGCCGGCTGGCGATCATTTAACGAACAGCAACCGCAGTTGAGAAGTTTTTTTCAACCACGCTCGCGCTGGGCGAATACCAGCAAAAATTTTGTGGACAGTGTCCGGTGCAAATACGATGTCGTGGCAGGTTTGTTGATTCGTCAGAGCGATTACGTGACTTGGAATCAAGGGCGTTTTTATTTTCCTGTTACGCAATATGTGCAATGGATCCGTCAATTGTTTGATCTTTACGCAGGTAAAAGGCTGGCGGTCCTGATCATGTCCGAAGAACGCCAGACTTTAGACGGTCTATTGGATCTGCCAGTATATTTGGCAACTGGAAATCCCGGCTCAAATGGCCACTGGTTTGAAAACTGGATTGAGCTTTCGCTTTGCGATTTTATTTTGAGTCCGCCGAGCACGTTTTCTGCGACCGCGGCATTTCTTCACGGAGCGCCGCTGTGGCCTCTTGTCGTAGCGAACCAAGTCCTCGCTTTTGACCAAATGCTATGTAATCCATTGGTGGATGCCGCCAACCACGCCGAATTTGGGCAGTCGGTGCAATAGGATTTGGAAACCGGAAGACTGGCCAGCAATTTTTCTGGTCGCGACTCAATCAACACGGAGGCATGATAAAGGTGAACGAAGCCATGCTCGAATCCCCTTTGGTTTTTATTATCTTCAATCGGCCTGAAACGACCCTTCAAGTATGGGCGCGGATTCGAGCTGCAAAACCGAGTAGATTGTTTCTGATTTCAGATGGTCCGCGCAAAGGCCACTCCGCCGATTTGGAGCGTTGTGCAACCGTACGTGGTATTGTCGATTGCGTGGACTGGCCATGCCGGGTATCGAGGGATTATTCCGAGGTCAACATGGGTAATGCGGTGCGGGTTTCATCGGGATTGAACTGGGTCTTTTCGCAAGTGGAAGAAGCGATTATTCTGGAGGATGATTGTCTTCCGGACGCTTCTTTTTTTCCATTCTGCGCCGAGTTACTGGCGCGCTATCGCCACGAAACGCGGGTAGTGCAAATTGCTGGATGCAGTTTTCAGCCACAAGTTTTTGCGGGGAAGGATAGCTATTTTTTTTCCCGTTATACCCATTCATGGGGGTGGGCTACTTGGCGGCGGGCTTGGCAATTATATGACCACTCCATGCGGACGTGGCACGAAAGCCGCGGGGGAGACTGGCTTCCCAAGCTGATCGCAAATCCAGCGGAACGCCGGATTTGGGAGGAATGTTTTGACGCGACGCTGGCTGGCCGCGTAAACACGTGGGACTATCGTTGGACCTTTTCCATTTGGCGCCAGCAAGGGCTTAGTATTTTGCCGTACCGTAATCTGATTTCAAATATTGGATTTGGATCAGACGCGACGCACACCCGGCGCTCAAGTCCGTTTGCGGCGCTTGGTTTGTCGCCCATGCCATTTCCTTTGGTTCACCCGGATTCTTTCGATCGCGATGAGTCGGCGGACGCGTTGACCAGTCGTTTGGTCTTTACCCCGCCTGGCTGGCCGGTGCGCATTCGACGAAAGTTGAAACAGTGGCTCAGCCGATGAAAACCCTTTATCATACGCGTGGATTCTGGCGGGGCCTGTTGCGACAGCCGGTTTGGCATCTCCGGGAATATGCCCGCAATCCCGCTTATCGTGCGCTGCATCGTTTTCATCGGCAGCTGCGTGGGAAGCCGCGGTTCAGCACATCTGGAGTGACCTTTGCCGGGCGTCCGGTTCGGTTGTGCGATGGGCCCAGTTTTTTGAGCGCGTGGGATGAAATTTTCGTCAATCGGATCTACGAAACACGCGTCGATCCGGATCGTCTACCATGCTTGGTCGACGCCGGAGCGAACATCGGTTTGGCCGCGTTGTTCTGGAAGTGGCGCTACGGTCGTTTTGCCTACATTGGGTTTGAGCCGGATCCCGCTGTCGCCGCGTGCTGCCGCCATAACTTGAAAACCTGGCAGGTGGAGGGAGAATTGCATGAAGTGGCGTTGTCTGGAAATGACGGCAACGCATGGTTCCAATCCGACAATGCCGACGGAGGCAGCTTGCTGGCCGACAGCTCGAAGGAAAACACGCACGCGATTCAGGTGCGCCTGAAAAGACTGTCCGTCTTTCTGCCTGACCGGGTTGATTTGCTGAAACTCGATATTGAGGGTGCCGAAGGTGAAGTGCTGAACGAAATCGCTCCGTGTCTGTCCCGGATAAATACGTTGTTTGTCGAGTGGCATGGTCGCCCGGGGAGCGGCGGATTGGGAGCTGCCATCTCTCTCTTGGAATCGGCGGGATTTGATTGCTACGTTCAGGTGGCCGCAGGCCCGGCGCAGCCGTTTTTGGCGTTTCCCCAGAAAAATATCTTTTCCCAGCAACTCAACCTCTACGCCATACGTCCGTGATTTTGGTGAACATCGGTTGTGGAGCAGTCTACCATTCGCAATGGGCCAATCTGGATTTTTCTCCCACGGCGCCGGAAGTCATGCGCTATGATGCACGGAACCGACTTCCGTTCGCCGATGGCAGTGTGGATGCGGTCTACCACGCCCACCTCTTGGAGCACCTTGAGTCGGCCAATGCCCGGTTCTTTTTGACCGAGTGCCATCGTGTTCTGCGGCCGGGTGGAGTTATACGGATTGCGGTGCCTGACCTCGAGGCAATGGCGGAAGCATATCTCAGTGAATTGAAGAAGGTTCGTTCCGGAGGGAATAAAACCCTCTATTCATGGGTGCGTTTGGAGATGATCGATCAGGCGGCCCGGGCCCGGTCAGGAGGTGAGATGGCGGATTTTGCGGCGCGGCTGTCCCCGCAGGAAGTTTCGGTTGTGAAGACGCGGGCGGGCAGTGAAATTGAGGGTATTCTGAAAATGAAACAGCCGCGTCGTCGGCGAATTACCCTGGCCAAGATCTGGCTGAAGGGACGATTGGCATTTGCCCGGCTGCTGGTGTTTGTTTTGGGTGGCCGCCGCATGCTGGCGGCGTTCGATGAGGGATGGTTCCGCCAGGGAGGAGAAGTTCACCGCGTGATGTACGATCAGGTATTTCTTGGCGACTTGTTGCAGTCGGTGGGCTTTGCGTCTCCCCTGAAATGCACGGCTTTTCAGAGTCAGATTCCGGATTATGCCACCTATGAACTCGATGCCACGGCGGGTGGAATTCGAAAAGCAGATTCTCTTTTTATGGAAGCGGTGCGGCTATGAAGGTACTGCATTTGAGTGCGTATGATTTGCTGGGCGGTGCGGCCAAGGCGGCCTTCAGGTTGCACAGTGCTTTAATCGATGCCGGAGTTGATTCGACGATGATGGTGCGACGACGTGATTCCGCACGTCGGGATATCATGGAACCGGCTGGCTCCGTGATGAAGCTGTGGTCAAAAGTTCAGCGGCGTTTTGACCGTCTCCCTTTGATTTTCAAGGATGCCAGGGCAGACGAATTCTCTCCTGGTTTCCTGCCGGACGGAATAGCTCCACAATTGCGTGATTTAAATCCTGACGTGGTCCACTTGCACTGGGTTGCGCATGGATTTGTGCGCCCTGATCTTCTCCCCCGGATAAAGGTTCCTGTGGTGTGGACAATGCATGACATGTGGCCCTTTACGGGCGGTTGTCATTATGCGGGGTCGTGTCGGGAATTTTTGCGATCATGCGGCTCTTGTCCGATGCTGGGATCTGATAACCCTGATGATTTGTCGCATTTGGGCTGGAACAGGCGGCAAAAGGCCTTCCAGCGAAAGGCGGTCACTTTCGTGTCCCCGAGCCGGTGGCTTGCGTCGGAAGCCCGTTCGAGCGCGCTTTTGCGGGATGCGGATATTCGCGTAATTCCGAACGGGATTGATGAAAATCGGTTTTCCCCGGGCAATCGGATTGAAGCCCGCAAGCGATGGAATCTCCCGGCAGACCGCGTTCTGCTTCTGGTGGGTTCGGCTCAATTGCACAATAACCCGCGAAAGGGATTCGATGATGTTCTGCAGGCGCTGAAAATTCTGGAATCCCAGGGCGTCAGCGACCGGATTGAGTTGGTTTTGTTCGGGGGTGTGAAAGGTCCGGATTCTGAGTGCATGGGTTTTCGTGCTCATCAGCTCGGTACGCTTTCCGGTGAGGAAGAAATGGCCTTGGTTTACGCCGCCTGTGATTTTTTCGTGGCTCCTTCACGACAAGACAACTTGCCCAATACCGTGATTGAAGCGATGGCGTCGGGTATTCCCGTGGTCGCCTATGGCGCGGGTGGCATAACGGAGATTGTCGATGACCGGGTAAACGGGGTGGTGGTGTCGGCCGGTCAAATTGACCAGCTGGCTCAAGGAATTCTGGTCATGGGGACCAACGATATTCTTCGGACGGAATACGGTAAACGGGCACGGCAAAAAGCGGTGGCGGTTTTTGGGCGGAAGGATTCGGCGGAAGCGTACCGAAGGTTATATCTGGAGTTGCTGACCCGCCGATGAAAATAATGGTCGTTACTCCCACTTTGGGTGAATCCCCGTGGTTAAACGAAACCGTTTCGAGCGTGGCCGCGTTCGGCTCGTCCTGTATGCACGTGATGGTGGCTCCTACCGGAAAATGTGCGGAATTGGCGCAGAGATTTTCAAAAATCAGAGTCATTTCCGAGAGCGGCAAGGGCCTGTACGCGGCAGTCAACACGGCATTGACTGACGAAAGCCAATGGGACGCGTTCACGTACCTCAACGATGACGATACGCTGCTGCCGGGATTTGGGGCGGCAGCGAAAACTGCCGGAATCGCCGGGCTAAACTGTTTTGTTTATGGCAACGTCCGATTGATCGATGGAGCGGGACGCCGGGTTGGTGCGATTCCGGTGTCCCATCATCCGCGCCATAATCGTGATTTGTATGCGCAACGTCTCGAGCCGGTCTACCAGCACGGCACGCTGGTGGGACGCGGCGTGTGGGAAGCCCATGGGGGATTTGATCCGGCATTCCTCTATTGTGGAGATTCTGAATTCTTGGGGCGGCTTTGCACGTTGGGGGTGGCTTCAATTTACGTGAACGTCGAGGTGGCGGCGTTCCGATTGCGCAAGGGACAGCTGACCAAAAATCGCAGCGTCATGATCGATGAACGGAAACGGGTGGACGAAAAACTGGGTTTGATCGCGGCGCAGATCAACCCGCGGCATCGTTGGGCAAGGCTGGCGTTCCGCGCCGGCAATTTTTTTGTTTATGCGGAGCGCATTGCCCGTCACGGATTCGTATCGTTTGATCAACTGATCGAACGTTCGGAATAGGTTCACTCAGAGGTAGCGACCGGATGAAAACAGCGCGCTGCTGGCCGGCACGAAAGCGAGGTCCATCTGCCAAAAGGTACCGTCTCCGGGCCGGCGCATCGGATCGGCGAGGTCGCAGCATCTAAATCCGCGAATCTCCATCCATGCGCATAGCTCGTGAAAGCGCAGGCAGTCGGGTGTGAGGGTGAAATTATACGCCTCGACGATGATGAGATTGGTTTGCTGCAGAACTTGGGTTGCACCGGTGAGCACCGGCACTTCGTAGCCGTGAGTATCAAGCTTCACGCAAAACGGCCCTTGCAGGCCGCGCGTCTGAATCGCGTTGTCAATGGTTTCCACCTGGACCGCTCTGGTTGCGCCTTCGTCCGGTCCGGCCACGCCGCTCCCGTCGAGAGCAGCGTCGATTGAGAATGCGACCGAACCGGCCTGGGCTCCCGCTGCTGCGGCAACGATGTGGAAACCGTATTTTGAATGGAGCTGGGCGAGAGCAGCCTGTCTTTCCGCGAGCGGTTCGAAGAGCACATAGCGTGCGTTGGGAAAGTACCGGCGCGCTTGCAGAGACCAGACACCATCGGATGCCCCGACATCGATGACGGTTGCGGGAGTGTTGCCTCTCGAGCACGCGCGCGAAAGCAGGCCGTCCATGTCGAATACCTTGTGCTTTCTTACTAGCTGCAGTCCGGCAGGCGCCAGCAGCTTGTTTGTGATTCTTTGCAGTCGTTGTCGAACGGTCTCAGCCATGGTTCAAGAGAAACGCAGTAGTTTTTTTCGCGCGAAACGAATGGCAGATCCCAGATCCCAGAGCCAGCAACGCCATGACGAAAAGTACCGGTGACGAATCGTGATTTCTTCGCGATAGCCGGTCCAGGTTCCAAAATCGCTCAGCCCGCCGCTTCCACATTCGGCGATTCGCAGGGGCAACTGGTCGAAACGTATTTTTCTGTCCCACAGTTTCAGATTCAAATCGTAGTCAGCCATAATTCGAAACTGAGCATCAAATCCGCCAATTTCAGTAAGTAACAAGCGCTGATAGAACGTCGCCTGATGATGCACAAAATTGCGGCGCACAACCTGGGGGACGTGAGCTGGCCGGTAGATCCGGCCGTCGTCGTACCGTGTCTCACCGACGGCAACCGCAGGATTTTTATCGCGAAGGTCGGCACCGACCCGGGCGAGAACATCATCGCTGGCAAGTCGGTCGTCCGCTCCGAGAAACAAAACCCAGCGGCCACGAGCCTTGGCGATGCCTTTGTTCATTGCATCGTAAATACCATTGTCCGGTTCCGAAATTAAAACGGCCATGCGCCCGGCTTGGGTTTCCAGCCACTCCCGGGTTCCATCGGTAGAAGACCCGTCAATGATAACGATTTCGTAGTCGGCTTTTCGTTGAGCCCACACGCTCGTCAGGGCATCGCGCAACCGGGGACCGGGATTCCGACACACGATGATCACGCTGATGAGCGGTGTGGGGGCAGGCATTGCGTTTCAGCAAAGCATCGCCCACTCTTTGCCGGTGTCGATGCCTGACTTGCCCGTGCTTTCCATCATCATTGTGGCGTACAAATCGCACGATGAACTTCCCGATTGTCTGGCTTCCTTGCCGCATCAATTACAGGGCAGGCCGGTTGAGGTTTGCGTGGTCAACAACTCCCCCAAGGATGGCGTGGCCGGGATGGTGGCGGAACAGTTTTCAAGAGTGAACTTCATCGAGCCGGGCGCCAATCTTGGTTTTGGGCGGGCCAATAATCTTGGCTATCGCGCGACCTCGGGTGAAACCGTGCTTTTTTTAAATCCTGACACGATTTGCAACGACGATGCGTTAACTCATTGCGTGAGGCGCGTGCTGGGCGAATCCGAAATCGGTCTGATTTCACCACGGCTTCAGCTCGCCAACGGCTCAATGGATCTGGCGTGCCGTCGCAGCATTCCAACTCTATGGGACGGTTTTTGCCGCGCGACCGGATTGGCCTCGGCGTTTCCCCGTAAGGCCCTGTTTTCCGGCTACAATCTCACGCACCTGCCGGAAACAGAAACTTATCCTGTCGGAGCGATCAATGGCGCGTTCATGCTGGCCCGACGGGGGGTGCTGGAAAAAATCGGAGTGTTCGACGAAAACTTCTTTATGTATGGCGACGATCTCGATCTTTGCATCCGCATGGGAAAGGCGGGTTGGAAAATCATTTACGACGGCCGGGTCAGCATTACTCATCTCAAAGGCACGAGTGTTGCCAAGGATTTTGATCAGATGTCGCGCGCGATCTTCGATGCGAATCGCGACGTCTATTTGAAACATTTCAATCCGTCCAGCTCCGCCCTGGTGCGGTGGAAATACCAAGTCGCATTTTCCCTTTGGAAATGGATTTCCCTGACGAGGGCGCGCCTGCGCGGACACCGGAAAGTCCGGCCCGTTTAATAAGCGCTCGAATTGCGCCAGCGGATCAGGGTAAGAGTCAAAATCTGTGCGTCGAGCCACGGCGACCAGTTTTCGATATAATAAATGTCGTACTGGATGCGTTGGACGATCGAGCTGTCACCTCGAAACCCGTTGATTTGCGCCCATCCGGTCATGCCCGGCTTGACGAGATGCCGCGGGAGATAATGTGGAATCTCCCCCGTCAGGCGCTCGACGTGGGCGGGACGCTCCGGACGTGGCCCGACCAGGCTCATCTCGCCTTTCAGCACATTCCAGAACTGCGGGACTTCATCCAGATTCCAACGGCGCATGAATCGGCCGATGCCGAGAAGTCGGGGATCGTTTCGCCCGGTGCTTTGTTGCAAGTGGTCGATCGCGGGCGCATCCGGCGCCATGCTGCGGAGCTTATAGAGAGTGAACGGACGGTGATTTGAACCAATTCGGGACTGGGGAAAAAATACCGACCCGCGCGGCGATTCGCGTTTGATCAGGATCGCCAGGATCGCGACGACCGGAGCGAACAAAACCAACCCGATCAGCGCACCTACCACGTCGACGCAGCGTTTGCTCACCCGGTTGAGCAGCTTTTCAATGGCGAGTTCCTCCACGCCAAGCACCGGCACCCGTCCGTAGGTTTGCAGACGAAGTCCCGCGAAGAAAACCTGAAACATGGAAGGGACGACCTTGAGATCCACGTAATGGCGTTCGCACAGTTCCACCAGTCGCGCGATGTCCCGCGTTGGCAGATCAAGGCGCGCGGCGATCAGGACGTCGATGCGTTCGCGCTCGAATAATTCAGCCAGTTCCGAAAAACCACCGAGTTCCGGCAGGATGCGCGTGAAAGGCGGTTGACTGTGAACCGAAGCGGGCAGCGCCACGGTGCCGATGAGTTTCAACGGATGCGCCTGCAACGGCATGATCTCGTTCACCAACGCCTGTACTTCCGCATTCCAGCCGAGGATGGCGGTGCGCTGTTGGATTTTTTCGCGCAGAGACGGAGACGAAACAATCGAATAAAACAAATTTCTCCAGATATAGAGCAGGGCAAAGACGCCGATCCACGCAAACACCACAAACAATCGCGAAATCGGCGGGTCGAATTTCAGAACAAGTGAAACTCCAAGGTAGGCCACGAACCAAAATGTCGTGCCCTTGAATATAATACTGAAAGCCAGGTAGCGTCGGAGGAGCAGGCGTTCGTCGTAGAGATTGAGATGAACAAACGCGGCGAGAAGAAAAATCGTGCCGAGCGCCAGCAGTGGGAGATAGTCGATCAACCTCGGATTGAGCACATCGACAAAGGTCGAACCGAAAGCTGTGTGGTACCGCAATGCGTATCCGATGAGCATTCCACCCAGCACGCAGAGAGTATCGCCCGCCAGCAGAAGCAGGGGCAGCGTGCGACGGCGCAAGGGATTGGCGTGACGGCTGGGCATGGCGTTAGCCCGAATAATTCACACGCGGACGTGTGAATTGTTCGCCCTGTCGGGCCGACTCTGCCGGGGCAAACCGCGACGAAGTCGCTTTTCTCCAACGCAGAGTTGGAGAAAACGGAAGTTTTTCTGATGGCTGGAAGTTCATGGTGTGAAATATCCGGGTTAGCGGGCGGGAGCTTCGAGACCGCGGAGCATTTCCGCAATAGCGGGTTGATTGGTCCAATGCGCCTTGTTGTACGCGGCGTGAAGTTCTTCAACGGCTCCCGCGCGATCGCCGCGGTCGATCAGTAAGTGGGCCGCGTAAATATGAAACGACGGCGAGTTGGCCGAATGGCTCTGCGCCCAGCGGCACCAGTTGAGCGTCGTATCCGGCTCGGTCGATTGCCAGGTGTCGAACCAGCGCCACAGTCCGAATGTTGTGGAGGGAAATTTCCGTACAAGCTGCGGCTGCCACCTGAGCGGATTTTCCGGCGTCGGAGCCACCGCGAGCGTATAAAAAATCAGCGTGTGAACCATCAAGACCGCCGCGGCTACTCCGGTAATTGCCAGAAGTAACGGGCGTCTTCGTGTTTGCGCAGCGGATTCATCTTCCTCGCCGGGCTGAAAGGCCAGCATGGCATTGAGTGCGACCACGGCCGGAAGAAACGCGAGGAGATGATAGTAAACTCCGTCCAACAGTCCTGCGACCGTGCTGGCCAGCGCGAGGGCGAACCAAGGCGCTATATCGGTTTGTCCGTCGCGTTTACGCAAGTGCTGCCAGCTCACGGCAAAGGCGGTTCCCATGAAAATTGTCGCGGCGAGGGTTCCTGCGATTCCGACGTCCAACAAAAGCTGAATGACGAAATTGTGCGGCTGCTGGCCATCGAGTTTCGGAGTCAGGAAACGATAGGCATCCGGGCCATGACCTAGCCACGGCTTTTGTCGGACGCGCTGCAGAGATTCCCGCCAGAAATCGCTCCGAGTAGCGGTCACGGCACTGAGGCTGAGTGCCGGCCCCACGTTGGCGCCGGTGGTGCGGTGGACGTAATTCCACCAGCCAAGTTCCGGTCGTGGTGACCACATCGCCAGAGACACGACTAATCCCGCGGCGAGCAAGCACGCGCTGGCGCGAAACAGTCGTTGCCGAAGGGGCGCATCGCTCGCCATCCACCACGCGAGCAGTCCCGCAAAAAGTGCAAGCGCCGGTCCGCGACCGCCGGACCACAGCAAACCCGCCCAATTGATCGCGCCCACTGTAAGCCAGATGTTCCGCCGGGTTCGCTGCGGCCAAAAACGTACGACAAGGCCGGTCGCGGCGACCGCACCGCTCAAGGTATGCAGGCCAAAAATTCGATGATGGGCGTAAAGTGGGACCACACCGCGCCCTCCCCAGGTCCAAAGCAACCAGACCGCGACAGTTCCAGAGGTGACACTCAACGCGATCGCGCCCAGCAACCGGCCGCCCGTGCTGGGTTCGCGTCGAATCGTTTCGCTGGCGATCAGGCCGGCGACGCCCAGCAGTAACCAGCAAGCTGAGGTGACGAGGGCCGGCGCGAACTGGGCTGAAAAACCTACCGCCACCCCGGTCGAAATTAAGAAAAACCATGCGCACCGGCTTAACCAGCGCGAGTGCAGCCCCAGGCGGTTGAAACCCGGCCCAATTAGTTCCCGACCGGACCAGAGAAATGGCAGCAGCAATAGCAATACGCCCGAGCGGTCAAAGTCGATTGGCATCAATTGAAGCGCGGGCATCACGATGAGCGCGGACGCCAGCCAGAATGACGGGGATGCAGGGGAGCGTTGGGACGCGCTCATGGGGATTTGGCCGGGGCAAATAATTGCGCGGCGAGTTTTGCAGGGTCGGGAAAACTTTCGGACGGACCCTTCGCCCATGGAAGGCCTTCGCGGGCCGCGGCCAATAGCGCGAGGGGTGGAAGGCGATTGTCGGATGAAAATTGTTCCAAGTCCTTTCCCGCCACCGTGCGATCTCCCGCAAGAACACGAGCTCCAATCGCCGAGGGACTGCCGGGTTGATTCCGCCACACGGCCAACGCCGCATCCTGCTCTCCCGCGCGCCAAAGTGCCAGCGCGGCGACCGCGCGAAGTTCGGCGGGCGCTCCGGGAGATGTCGGATGATCGAGAAATTCACGGCTTAAACGGAGCCATTCACCTTCGTTTGCGCGGATCTCTGTTTCGGAGATTAACTGATTGAAATACGCGGTGATCGCGATGCGTAGGGCGTCGGGATGCTGCGGTTGTAGTGCCAGCGCCGCGCACGCCTCGCTCCACGCGAGCTGGTCATCGCCGACGTTTTCCGATGCGCGGGCGAGGAGCGCGTGGTCCTGCACGAAAGTCACCCGGCTGCGTACGTCGTCGTAATTTGAAAAGGTGAGGAAGGCAATGCCCGCCAGCCCCGCAGCGAGGGACAATTTCCGTGGAAGCGTTCCACGCCGCCAAAATAGCGGGGATGAAACTGCCCCCGCCAAAAACACGATCCCCAGTGCGGCGATCGGAAGCCGGAAACGGTCGCTGACATAAAACAACAGCACGGATCCGGAGTACGCCATGGCGATGGCCAGAAGGATCCGCCAGTTCCTGCGGTTTTCGTCGACCAGACGGAATGCGCCAGCGGTCCCCAGCACGGCGATGACTCCGAATGAAAGTGGATTCCAAAAGAGCCATGGCGAACGCTCGCGGTGGAACTCATACGTCTTGTTGTTGTATTGCTCCCAGTCATTGCAGAAAGCGTAGGCTTTGCGCATGAGGAACCCGGCCCATTTCGCCGGCTGCGATTTCACTTCATCGAAGAACTGGTTTCTCCAGTAGCTGTTCATCGACGCGATGTCCGTATCACTGTGGTGGGTGGCCTGTTGATAAAACAGAATCGATTCGATCCGCGCGGGATTTTGACGGGCGAGAACGGCCGGGAGAATTGTTTTTTGAACGTAGTAGCGCCCGTGCGCGGAGGGTTGGTTCGCCGCCCAAAGATTGTAAGCGCCCTGCCAGGGCAAAAAGCCAGGAGTGCCGGAAACCGACCACTGCCACAGACTGAGCCCGAGGAACAGGATTCCACCGATCAACGCCGCACCCAGACTTCGCCAGCGCCGCGCATCTGTTGGCGCGATGACGGCGATCGCGAGTAGCGTCAGCCATACCGCGAAATAGTTCGGTCGCATCAGCGTGGCCGCCGCCCAGCAAAGACTCGTCACCATCCAATCCTGCATCCGGATTTGACCGGGTGCGGATTTAATCAAACGATCGATTCCCATGAGGAAAAGGGTGAGCGCGGGCACCGTATCCAACGCCTGGGTTGAGAAATGAACGAGCACCGGATAAAAAGCTGCGGTCAGTCCTCCGGCATAGGCCGCGGCCGTTCCGAAAAGGCGCCCGGAAATACGGGCGATGACTCCCGCGTTAAGCGCGTGGAGGAGTACGCCCAGGATTAGCGCGGCGGGAAAAATTCCGTGAGCCGAGATACCCACTGACCGCCCTCCGGCTAAAATTAAGGCATATCCTGGTGCGCGATAAAAGGGTTCCTTGGGTAGTGTCCCCAGCGCAATCTGTTCCGCCAGGGTTATGTTTTCCTGTTCGTCCAGGACTGGGACCCGCCCGAGCGGCGTCCCTAAATACCAGAGCAGGTGTCCTCCGGTGTACAGCAACGCCGCCAGCATCGGAATCAGCACGGCCGAATATTTGCCCCTCACGAGTCGACTCGACCAGAAGGTGGGGGGAGTTGGGGGCATTGTACGCTGGCATGACATCACATATGGAGGTGGGGGCGAGACGTTTTTGGCTGTGTACCTTGAGGTGAATTCCGTCCGGCCTTGACGGCCATGAAGGGTGCCGCGCATCGTGGCGGCTTATGTCAAAAGCTTCGTCTCCCGGGAAAATGATCGCGCTGGCCGTCGCCTTTGTTGCGGTGGTGGCGGCCGGGTTTTGGTGGCTGAAGATTCATGATTTCAACGCGCGTCTGGCCATCGACGATGGAATTAGGGCGCTGCAGTCCGCGGGTCCTTTGGCTTTCTTCGGCGCAATGGCGATATTGCCGGCGGTGGGCTTTCCGATAAGCGTTTTTTATCTGACGGCGGCTTCGGCTTTTGGGGCGCAGATGGGAATGGGTGGCGTGATTGCGGCCGCCGGGGCAGCCATTGCGATCGACCTGGCGATTTCCTACTGGCTTGCGCGTTACGCACTCCGTCCCTGGCTGGAGCAAATGATCAGCCGTACAAAATACAAAATTCCAGTGATCGCGGAAGCAGAACAAAACCAGATAATTCTTCTCGTGCGCATCACGCCGGGGCCGCCCTTTTTCCTGCAAAACTTTTTGCTCGGCCTGGCGGGAGTTCCTTTTGGTCCCTTCTTTTGGATTTCCTGGGTGATTAACATGCTTTTCGCCTCGGGGTTTATTTTCTTCGGAGAAGCGATTCTCCATGGGAAAGGGAAGGCGGCGTTGATCGGATTCAGCGCGTTGCTTGCGCTGGGCATGATTGTTCATCTGTTGAGGCGCCACTATGGGAAGAAACGAAAGTGAATTTCCTCTCGATGACGCCGGCCGGGTGCGGAGCGTTTCGGAGTTTACCCACGAGATAAAGGAGTTGCTCGAGGGAGCGATCCGTCCCGGTTGGGTGCGCGGGGAAGTTTCCAATCTTCGCGCGCAATCGAGCGGGCATTTCTATTTCTCGCTGAAGGATGCGGGCGCCCAACTTTCCTGTGTTCTTTTTCGCGGCGACGCGGGGCGGCAGCGCGTCGAGTTGCGTGACGGCGCGCAGGTGATGGCATATGGCGCAGTCAGCGTTTACGAGACACGTGGCCAGTACCAGCTCGTCGTGCGCGCACTCATCGATCATGGCGCGGGCCGTCTTCAGCAGGAGTTGGAGCAACTCAAGCAGCGACTGGCGGCCGAAGGACTTTTTGCCACCGAGCGGAAAAAGCTCATTCCGCCGCTGCCCGCCACGATTGGATTTATCACTTCGCCCACGGGGGCCGCGGTGCGGGATTTCATCAGCATTTTGCAACGCCGGGGGTGGAAAGGACGCCTGGTGGTGTTGCCGGTGAAAGTACAGGGCGCAGGAGCTGCCGCCGAAATGGTGGAGATGTTGCGTGTCGCCGAAGCCACCGGGATTTTCGAACTGCTCGTCATCGGTCGCGGCGGTGGAAGCATCGAGGACCTGTGGGCATTCAACGAGGAACCGCTGGTGCGGGCGGTGGCTGCGTGCGAGATTCCGGTGATTTCCGCGGTAGGACACGAAATCGATTACACCTTATGCGATTTCGTCGCGGACGCCCGTGCCGAGACGCCGAGCGGCGCAGCCGAACTTATTTCCAGTAATTTTGTGGCGTGGGTTGGTCGCGCCGCCGAAGCGGCACAATCGCTCACCCGAAACATGGAGGATGCAATCGACCGGGCCCGCGAAGAACTCGATCATGCGCGCAGCCGGTTGCGACTGCTCTCGCCGGTGGCGATGATCGAGCAAAATCATCTGAAGCTCGATGATCTCGCCAATCGATTGGGATCGACGTTGCGGACGAATGTTCAACATCGGCGCGGATTGCTGGCGGTGCTTGCTTCGCGTCTCGCGGGCACCTCGCCGGAAAAACGCGTCCAGCGTGAATCCCATCATCTGCTAGCGCTTTGGAAACGGTTGGAATCCGCGAGCCCGAAATCGGTGTTGAAGCGAGGGTATGCGATCGTTCGCGATGCTGAGGGACGGCCGGTGGCGCGCGCGACTGGCATTAAGTCCGGACAGTCACTGATAAACGAATTTCACGACGGCCAGGTGAAGGTTCGCGCGGAATAAAACGGGAGCGAAGGGCTCTTATGACTGGTTGGACGCATCCGCGTGGGTTGCGAACCCGTATTTTTTAACTACATCTATTCCATGAAAAAGTGGCCCCTGTTTCTCCTCACCTTTTCTGCTGCCGCCGCGAGCTTCGCTGCGGGTGGCCTTAATTCCACTGATTCCCGTATGAAAACAAAAGACGCCAAAGAAACCGATCCGGCCTGTGCTCCAGGCGACAATAAATCCGCCTGTGGCCTGCCTTCACGCGTGGTGATCGACATGAGCAAAACCCAGGTGCGACACACCGATGCGGAATGGAAGGCGATGCTCACGCCCGAGCAATTTCGCGTCGCGCGGCAGCAGGGCACCGAGCGTGCTTTTGCCAACCAGTATTGGAATAACCATGGGGATGGCGTGTATTTTTCCGTTTGCAGCGATACGCCGCTTTTCGACAGTCGCGATAAATTCGATTCCGGCACCGGCTGGCCGAGCTTCACCAAGCCCATTGAAAGCGCCTTTGTGGGTGAAACCCGCGATGAGAGTTACGGCATGACTCGCGTCGAGGTTCACAGCAATGTCGACGGTGCGCACCTTGGTCACGTCTTCGATGACGGTCCAGCACCCACCGGGATGCGTTATTGCATCAACTCTGCCTCGCTTCGCTTTATGCCCCGCGCCGAATACAACGCCTGGGTCGCGAAAAACAGCAGCGCGAAAACGGCAGCGGTGGCGGCGAAGTAAGTGACCAAATACCGAGCGGATCGTTTTTGCCCGTGGTAGGGCGCGTTATCCTTAACGCGCCGACGCGGCGGAAAATATTTTCGCCGAGCGGGAAATCCTGACGGCGGATTAGGGATAATCCGCCCTACCACGGCTGCAGACGGCCTCCCTTCCTACTGGTACAACCAATACCTTTTACTCTGTTGCTGATAAATCGCGTCGCGGGTTTGCCAGTTGGACAGGAAGGATGCGACGTCGACGTGGGAACCCTGGCTGCGAATGGCATTCCACCATGCGTTTGAGCCCACGAGTTTATTGAACATTGTCGCCCGGTCGTTTGGCGCAAAGGTGAATGGATTGGTCGAACTCCATTTCGCCGCGGTCTTCATCATATAGAAGGACAACTCTGTCGGCCGCCATGCATCGAAGTCGGTGATGTCCACATAGACGCCCGTGATGACTTTCCCGTCCCGTGCGATGCCCTGCGCTTTGAGGAATTTGATGCCGGGGATTTTGTATTGTTCTAATTCCTTGATTATTTCGTCAGGGCTTTTCTTGGGGAATCCGATGCCGCGAAACGCATAGTTGATGCCGATTCCCCAAGTGAAACCACCGAGCTCGGTCCCGAGACCGGTCATCGCGTAGCCGACTACGGCGGGATAATCCTGCACAAACGGGGAGGTCGGGATCCATTTAAGTTCTGTCTCCGGCCAGCGCATCGAGCGGGACCAGCCGCGCATCGGGATCACTGTCAGCACGCCTTTTTCGCGCACCTTGTCAGGGACGGCGAGAACCCGCGGGGCGTTTTTTGCCATGCGGGCGAGTTCCCCCATCGTCAGTCCATGGACGTAGGGCACACGAAAAGCGCCGACGTAACTCATGTATTCCGCGTCGAGCGGCGGTCCATCGACTTTCAGACCGCCCAGCGGATTAGGACGGTCGAGGACAATTACCTCCACGCCATTTTCAAAACACGCTTCCATTGTCCAGCGCAGGCAGCTGATGAACGTGTAAGACCGCGTGCCGATATCCTGGAGGTCGATGACCAGGGCGTCGATGCCCTTGAGCATTTCCTTGGTCGGTTTGCGGGTTTTTCCGTGCAGAGAATAAACGGGCAGGCCGGTGCGCTGGTCGATGGTGTCGGAAAAATTATCGCCTGCTTTGTCCAATCCCCAAAGGCCGTGTTCAGGAGCGAAAAGGGAGACCAGTTTGGTTTTTGGGGCGCGACGGATGACGTCGATGGTGCTTTCGCCGCGACGATTCACGCCGGCGGGATGAGTGAGCAGGCCGATTTTTTTCCCCGCGATCGCCGCGAATTTGTCCGCTTCCAGCACGTCGATGCCCAGCATCACGGGCGGCAGTTTTTCCGCCGGAGCGAGTGGCGCGGCAGGCGTGACCACAGGCGGTTCGGCTTTTGCGACCGGCGGATTCGCCGGCTTATCGGCGGATTTTCCCGGTTTACTCGAACATCCGCCCAGCGCCAATACCATCGCCAGAATGCTCACGGCAACGGCCCCCAGGGATAGACTCAAAATCGAGCGACGGGTCATCTTTGCTGATTTGGCAAAACGAGACGCGGCTTGGCGAGGAGAAACACGAGGATGGTTCAAATCGTGTTGAGCGCTTGCTTCGATGGAGACCACCGCTTTCAACTTATTCGTGGTTTCACCCCCGAAAAATACCGCGGATCGTCCCGATATCCGCGCGGGGGTGGCATGGCTGGCCCTGATCCTGATTGTTGGCGTGCTTTATCAGCCGGTTGTCCGGCATCAGTTCGTCAATTTCGACGATCCGATGTTTTTGACGGAAAACAGTCACGTGATTGCCGGGCTGACCAGGGAGAGTCTGCGTTGGGCTTGGACGAACAAGGACGCGGTTCTCTGGCAACCGGTCGCGTGGATGGGCCACATGGCGGTGAGCGCGAGTGCGGGAATGCGACCTGCGCCGCATTTGCTGGTGAACGTCGCGTTTCACGCGCTGAACGCGGGGTTGCTGTTTTCGTTGTTACGCTCGCTGACCGGGGCTTCCGGGCGAAGTCTTGTGGTTGCACTGCTTTTTGCCGTACATCCGGTAAATGTGGAGACGGCTGCCTGGGCCTCCCAACTCAAGAGCACGCTCAGCACTTTTTTCTTTCTGCTCGGGTTGTTGCTCTATGTGCGGGATGCCCATCGAGGCAAAGACTGCACGCCGGTCACTTTTCTGACGTTTGCCCTGAGCTTGCTGGCGAAACCGATGCTGCTCTTCTTTCCGGCCGTGTTGGCACTGGTGGATTTCTGGCCGCTGCAAAAATTCCCCTCCCAGGCCGGGTCGAATTCGTGGCCGCGTTGGATCAAACGGAAGACTCCATATTTGCTTTTGGCGGGCGCCATGCTGGCAATGACGGCAATCCCTTGGGCAAAGGGCGCGGCAGCGGACATGGCTGCGATGGAATTGCCCGACAGCCAGCGATTGGCAGCGGTGCCGGTAAACTACGTCAGTTACCTCCGAATGCTTTTCCGGCCGCTGGATCTTGCGGTCCTTTATCCGGAACGGCTCGATCACTCGATTCTCACAGTGGTGGGCGCGATTTTGTTGTTGTTGGCGGTGAGTTTGGTGGCGTGGATTTTTCGTCGCGGCGCACCGGCATTATTTTTTGGATGGTGCTGGTTTCTTGTGACGATGATTCCGGCGTCCGGCTTGTTGCGCGCCGGTCAGCACGGACTGGCGGACCGCTATTTATATGTTCCCGGGATCGGACTCATCGTTGCGGTGGTATGGTTGATCGCCGATTTCACCGCGAGGCGGGGAGCTCCGTTTAAAGCGACTCTCGTGGCGTTGACGGGGCTGACGCTCGGAGCGCTGAGTTATGTTCAACTCGGTTATTGGCAGAATTCGGTCACGCTCTGGCAGCATGCGCTGGCCGTGACGCCGCCGAGTGCGGTGGCGCGGATCAATTTTGGCAACGCCTTGCTGGGCGTGGGGCGCGACGATGAAGCGCAAGCCGAGTTTACCGCGGCCATCGATTTGGAGAAACGCGATCCGCGTCCTTACCTCAATCTCGCGGTGATCGCGCAGCGTCACGGTGATCAGCAGAAAGCGGTTTTGTATCTCCGGCAGGCGCTGGCGCTCGCGCCCGCCGATGCGCGTATCTATTCAAACCTCGGTTCAGTGCTGGATGACATGGGTAAAAGTGTGGAGGCCCGCCAATTGCTGGAGAAGGCGATCGAATTGAAGCCCGATCTGGCTGGCGCGTGGCTGAATCTGGGAGTTTTGCGCGCGAAGTCGGCTGACTTGCCGGGAGCATTAAATTGCTTCGAAACTGCGGCACGGCTCAACCCGACGGATCCATCGGCCGCGCGCAATCTGCAATTGGTGCGACACCAGATGGAATCACAACCCGCTCGGCCGTCCCAGTAATTTAGAAAATTTCCGCAATCTTCTTTTCGAGAAGGTCGCTGGTTTCACGCAAGGCTTCGTTTAACGGCATGTCGGCCGGCGTGATTGCATGGGTTTCGCCGGTTGAATCTGGCCCGATGCTTCCCGCAAAAATGTGAACGGATTTGCCAAAATATCGAGCTGCAGTGACCAGTGAACCTGGACCTTTGCCCGCGAGTGACGTGGCATCGTAGCGACCCTCGCCCGTGAGAATAAGATCGGCGGCGGCGATGCGCGCCGGAAGATCCAGCCAGTCGGAAACGAGCGTGAAACCGGAAATCAATTGGGCTTTCGCCGCCACCATCAAGCCGAACGCAAAACCGCCGGCGGCACCGGTTCCTGGATTTTCGCGCAACGTGTGGGGTTGGCCGCATGCGTCGCAAAGCAACGCACTCATTCGGGCAGCTTGTTCTTCTAGTCGCGGTAGTTTGTCGGCGTGCAATCCCTTCTGTGGACCGAAAGTGGCCGCGGCGCCTGCGGGGCCGAGCAACGGATTGGTCACATCGCAGGCAATTAACAGCCGGGGCAACAGGAGCGCGCGGGCACCTTCGATGCGGGTGACGCGGTTCCACACCGCTGGCACCGGAGTGGAAACGGACACGCCGCCAGAATCGAGAAATCGGAAACCGAGCGCTTCGAGAGCGCCAAAGCCCAAATCGTTCGTGGCACTTCCGCCCACCCCGAGAAGGAGGGTTTCCACGCCGGCTTTGGTCGCAGCCGCGATTAGCTCGCCGGTGCCACGACTGCCCGTCTGCCAAGGGTCCCGTTGATTCGATGGCAATAGCGCGAGACCGCTGGCGCTGGCCATTTCGATAATCGCGATTCGCGAATCATCCTTCAGATTCAACTTTTCGCGCAGATTCCCTTTAACTGCTGCCCCTCCCACATATCCGATCGGGGCTCTGACGGATGCGCCGCGGGGCCCGCTGCAGTTGATGTAATCGAATTCACCGTGCGCGGCGCGAGTCAGCGTCTCGCAAAAACCTTCGCCGCCGTCGGCCAACGGACAGAGGTCGAGTTCCCAATCGGGATGTTTTGCCCGCAATGCTTTTGCGGCTGCTTCGCAGGCCTGGCGGGCCGTGAGCGCGTCCTTGAACTTGTCGAAGGCGATCAGGACGCGGGTCATGGCGGGCGTTCGCTACAACTTGATCGCGCGACGGGCTGTCACGGCTAGCGCCAGGCTTTCCAGGACGGGTACGGTTTCGTCGAACGCGAGACACGCGTCAGTAATGCTTTGACCGTGCACGAGTGGTTTGCCGGGTTCGTATTTCTGGGCACCGCCGACCAGGTTGCTTTCGAGCATGACTCCGATGATCGCACGCTCGCCCGAGCTGACTTGGGCCGCGATATCTGCGGCGACGGCGATCTGACGCTCGTACTTCTTTTCGCTATTCCCGTGGCTGCAATCGACGAGGACGACGGGAAGTGCGCCCGCCTTTTTCAGCAGGGCGGCGGCGTCCTGAATGGATTTGCGGTCGTAGTTCGGTCCTGTGCGATTGCCGCCGCGAAGCACGAGATGCCCTTCCGGATTTCCGGTCGTGGCCAGCACCGCGGGCGCGCCTTCGCGGGTGAGCGAAGGAAAACAATGCGGGTGTTTCGCCGAAATGATGGCATCGACGGCGACCTGCAGATCGCCATCAGTACGGTTTTTAAAACCGACTGACATCGACAATCCGGAAGCGAGTTCGCGATGAATCTGACTTTCGGTCGTGCGGGCGCCAATGGCAGCCCAGGAAACCAAGTCGGCGTAGTATTGCCCGAGCGTAGTGTCGAGAAACTCGGTGCCGATGGGCAACCCCACCTGATTCACATCGAGCATGAGCCGCCGGGCGAGGCGCAAGCCGGTGTTGACTTGGAAGCTGCCGTCGAGCTTGGGGTCGTTGATCAGCCCTTTCCAACCTACAGTCGTGCGCGGTTTTTCAAAATAAACCCGCATGATCACGAACAGGTCGCGCGCAAAACGATCGGCCACGGGCTTGAGTTTCCGTGCATATTCCAAAGCAGCTTCCGGATCGTGTACGGAGCACGGACCGATAATTGCCAGTAATCGATCGTCGCGTCCCGCCAGAATTTCGCTGATGGTATGCCGGGCCTCGTCCACGAGTTGCGCACCTGATTCTGCCAGCGGCAAATCCTCTTCAAGGATGGCGGGCGAGAGCAAGGGGCGGGCGGTGCGGATACGGAGGTCAGAAGTGGGCTGGCGCATGAATGGCAGAGGGTCAGTGAACAAGCCGCCGTCGAAAATGCACGGAGATTTTCGACACAGGATTTAACGGAAAAAGCCGCCCACTGTATACGTTGCTGGTGCGCCGCGTCTCGTAATCGAACCACGGAGTTTTTAACCACTAATCCACACTAATGGCTCACTAAGATCCGGAGTTTTCAACTTAGTGAGTCATTAGTGTGGATTAGTGGTTACCCATCTGGATTCGGTTGAGTTTGCTGGAATGTAGGAGCGGCTTTATGCCGCGATTCGAACGTGGCATCGCGGCGTTCCTCCGTTGCTGAAGCCATGGAGGACAAGAAAGCCGCTCCTACATTTGGAAAAATGACGGCAGGAGCACTTTGAGAGGTCGTCTTATCAGGGCTTTCGGTTTGTCCGGGGAATTTGCACTCGAAACCACCCTGATTTGGGAGTGGACGCCCGGCGCACCTGAGGCACGTTGGCGGGGATGCTTTTCCTCTGTCAGCACGGCTTCGAATCACTGCTTGAGCGCGAACTCATGGCAGTGGGCCTGACCGCGATTGAAAAGGGACCGGGTTGGGCGAGGGCGGAACCGATTCCGGGTGACACGGTCAAGTCTTCGCTGACCGACATGGCGTTTCCGAATCTGACAATGACTGCGGTCCGGGAAATCAAGGCGGATTCGGTCAATGCACTCGCGCAACAACTCGCGGACTATTTTTTCGAGAGCTTGCGTGGCGAACGGCTGGATGCGGCGTGGCCCTGCGTTTTTCAAATGGTGCCGGAAGTAGTCGGACTCGGCCGTCGCGCCAGTGCGGTCGAAAAAGCATTCGGCGAGTTACTGAAGAAAAAACTTTCACGTGTCGCGAAGCTGGCGGTGTTGGATCTGCCGCGCGGCGCCGGAGCGGCACGTGGACTTTTTGTTTTCTTTGCGGATTTTGGACGCGTGTTCGTGTCGCGTGATGCGTGGTTGGGTGGGCAGCGGCGCATGGCGGACGATGAGGCGGCGCCGTCGCGTTCCTATTTAAAAGTCGAGGAGGCTTACATCGTTCTTGGGCACGAGCCGCAGCCTGGTGAAACGGTGGTGGATCTGGGCGCCGCGCCCGGTGGCTGGAGTTACAGCGCGGCAAAACGCGGAGCACAGGTCATCGCGGTGGACAATGGGCCGTTGAAAGGTGGCGCATTGGATCATCCGGCGATTGCCCATCGATTGGAGGACGCCTTCAAATTTCAATCTCCGCCGGGTACTGTTTATGACTGGCTGTTCTGCGACCTGGTCGAGGAACCTCATCATGTTTTGCAGAACATCGTTCAATCCTGGCTGGCGAATGGTTGGTGCCGGCGCTTCGTCATTAATTTGAAATTCGGCCATGTGGATTCGATTCGATTGCTGGAGGAATTGCGCGCCAGTACCTCACCATTCTTCAATCACGCGCGCAACCTGCGCATCCGCCATCTCTATCACGATCGCGAGGAATTTACCGTCGTCGGAGAAGTGAACCCATGAAGCCCAAGCCACAAATTGTCGCCAAGCAGCGCGAACTCAACGTCTGCGGATGGCAGGCGGTTTCGACTTTGTTCGCCCAACATCCGGCGGATGTGCGGCGACTGTTTTTCGACGCGCCAACGGGACGGAGGGCCGGAGAGTTTTGTTCGCTGCTCGCACAGGCGAAAAAAGTTTACCGGCAGGTCGAATCGGCGGAGCTGGAGAAGGTCGCGGGAACTTTGCATCATGGCGGGATTGTCGCGGTGATCGGCGAGAGGCCATTGCTCAAGGTAACCCGTGAAGTGATCGACACCTGGGGGCGAACCAAGGCGCCGCTGCTGTTGCTCGATCGAGTCGGCAACGCGAACAACATCGGAGCGATTGTCCGTACCGCCGCATTTTTCGGAGTACGTGCAATCGTCGTTGCGGATCATCCCGCGCAAGCGCTGCCCGGCGAAGCGGCCTATCGCGTGGCGGAAGGCGGGATGGAGTTCGTTGATTTCTACCGCGTACCTTCGCTGCCGCCGCTATGCACCGATTTGCAACGCAGCCATTTTCTGGTTGGGACGAGTTTGCGCGGAAACCAACTCTCCCCGTCGGCCGCCAAGGAGCGTGGTCTGCCGCGTCCGCCGGCGGTCATTCTGGGTAACGAAGAAAAAGGCATGTCGCCTGAGGTCGCCGCGAAATGCGACCGGCTCGTGAAGATTCCTGGCACGGATGCGGTGGAATCGCTCAACGTTTCCGCCGCTGCAGCGATTCTTTGCTGGGAATTTTTCGGAAAACGCGGGTGAGGGAGTAGCTTTAGCCGGAACGATGCGGTTGAGAGCTGAGTGTTGAGAGCCAAACCAAACAGTGAAGTCGTAGGTGCGACCGAGATTTCCTTGGCTCTGTGGTTCACTGTGCCTTTTAGGTTCACCCTAAGCCGTGTGATCGGACGTGTCCTTTTCGGCTAACTGACCGTTTGCATCTCGACCATTGTTGGTTTGGTTCGACCGATCGGTTTGATCCTCTCTCCTATTTATTTTCCTCTCCCATGGAATATCGACTGCTCGGTGGTTCTGGTTTTAGCGTTCCGGTCCTGACGTTGGGCACGGGAACTTTTGGAGGTCAAGGTCCGTTGTTTGAATCGTGGGGCGCGAGTCAGGTGGCGGAAGCGTCGCGGCTCGTGGACGTTTCGCTCGAGGCCGGCCTGACGATGTTCGATTCGGCGGACGTGTATTCCAACGGATCGGCCGAAGAGATTTTGGGCAAGGCAATCGCCGGGAGGCGGGACAAAGTGCTTGTTTCCACCAAGGCGACTTTTCGCCGCGGGGACGGTCCCAACGATGTAGGCTCCTCGCGTTTTCATTTGATCCAGGCGATCGAGGGAAGTTTGAAACGGCTCGGCACCGACTACATCGATCTGTTTCAGCTGCACGGTTTCGACGCGCAGACGCCAGTGGAGGAAACGATCAGCACGCTTGATAATTTTGTGCGCGCAGGGAAAATTCGCTACCTGGGTGTTTCGAATTTTTCCGGCTGGCATTTGATGAAGTCCCTTTCGGTGGCGGATCGTTATGGGTGGAGTCGTTACGTCGCGCACCAGGCTTACTACTCGTTGATCGGCCGCTCATACGAATGGGAATTGATGCCACTCGGGCTCGATCAAAAAGTCGGCGCAGTTGTGTGGAGCCCACTCGGTTGGGGCCGGTTGACTGGAAAAATCCGCCGTGGTCAACCGCTGCCAAAAACAAGCCGGCTTCACTCGCAGGTTTCAATCGATATGGGACCACCGGTGGACGATGAGTACTTGTATAAGGTAGTGGACGCGCTCGATGCAGTGGCCAGCGAAACGGGAAAAACCGTTCCGCAAGTCGCACTCAACTGGCTCCTGCAACGACCGACTGTGTCGACAGTCATCATCGGAGCGCGCAACGAGGAGCAGCTGCGGCAAAATCTCGGGGCTGTCGGATGGTCGCTCTCGAAGCAGCAGGTTGCAACTCTCGACTCAGCGAGCGCGATGACGCTCGCGTATCCTTATTTCCATCAGGCAAACTTTGATCGTAATCCGTCGCCGGTGCCCCGGTAGTCCGTGGCTTGGCGGTGTGACCGGTTGCATATGCGGTTTGCCGCTTGCCCGATCGCACGCATTTGCTAGGGATCGTTCTGCTGCTGATGCAGCATTACATTCGCATGAAATCGATATTGGTCCGGGTTGTCGTGTGTCTGTTGGGGGTTGTTTTCGTTCAAGCGAAAGCCGCCGACAATAAGTTGCCGGCGGACGTCGACGATCTGCAATCGCCTCATCATGGATTTTCTCTTCTGCCGAAGGCGTTCCAGAAAAATCCGGAACTGGAGATGACCGCGTTTACCGTAATGACAGATTATGGGCGCACGATCACTCCGCCCTCCGCGCAGGCTCCGGTATATTATCAAATGCTCGATAACGGTCTGCAGATGCGCGGGGATGCGACCGGCTATAGCGAGATCCCTCCGCCATCCGTCCTGACCGACGCACTTCAACGCACTCTCGCTGCCGACGGTTATCTGCCGGCGAAAGGAGAGCATAAACCTTCGCTCTTGCTCGTTTATTTTCGGGGTGCGCACGACAGACTCGATCGAGGTACGGCAGATGATTTTCCCGATCTTGCCCGGCGCCATGTCATGGAACGCGCTCTGCTGATTGGCGGCAAAGAGTACGCGCACAAGCTGGAAGAGGAGCTCAACCGGCCATCGCTCAATATCGACACTTCGCTTAAGCATGAGTTTCTCAAGGAACAGGCCTTGGATAATCTCTATTACATCGTCGTTTCAGCATACAACTATGACGATGTGCTCCGCAAAGAGCGACGGTTACTCTGGCGCACCACGATGACTGTTAACAGCCGGGGCATTTCCATGAATCAGGGAATGCCCGCCATGATAGTGATGGGCGAGAATTTCTACGGACGGGAAACGACTCAGCCCATGGTGATGCGTCGTGACGTTCGCTCCGGCACAATCAAACTCGGGCCGCTAAACATTCTCGAGAACGGGCTTTCGGTGCGTGCCACGCCTCCGGCGCAGAAGGAAGAGGTAAATGGTTTGGACAAAGCGAAGAACTAAACACGCCCTTCGCTTTTTCTCTTTCAGATGGATGGGCGCGCCGTAGCAACCATCGCGGCGGGCCCCCGCAACTACGTGCGAGGCGAATAATTTCGCCTACGCCGACGGTTTTCCATCAGCGCCAGTAACCTTCGATGAACACGTTGCCATCAGAGCGTCGCTCCCAGCGCGGTTCGATCCACACCGCGTGTCCGTGCGGTGGGCGTTCCCAGTGTCCATCGACCCAAACGTGATGGCCTCCATGCCAGGCCCAATAGCCTTTGACCCACACGTGTTCCCGCGAAGGCCGAGAGCGTTCAACGATCACTTCACGTCTCGGCGGCGGCGGAGCTTCACGTACGACGATTACTTCTCTTTGTCGCGGAGGAGCCTCTGAGACAATCACTCGAGGGGGCGGAGGTGGTGGAGCCTCTTGTACAATAACGGTGGTCCGGTGAGGGCGGTGGTAAGCTTCCTCGGTAACGCAGCCAGTGAACGCTGTAACGGTGAAACAAAGTATGCCTAAACGCAGTGTAGCCGCTGGGCTTATCTTTGGAAAAGATAAAGATGATTTTGGGGGGAGATTCATGGGTGTACAACAAGTCTGACGCGTGAATCGGTAGACGGTTTCGTCCGAAAAGTGCTACAAAAATTGTTTATAGACGGAACCAGAAGACATTTTGTGAACCGGGAAGTTATTGGTTGCGGGGCGTAGCAGCGGGCCTCCGGCCTGTGACGACGATCCAGCAGGCCAGAGGCCCGTTGCTACGGGGGCAACCATGCCGATCGGTGATGGCCAACTCCGCCCATCGTGTCCGTTCCGATTTCCCGCCTTCGACCTTGGGCCTTCGACGGTCGACTTCTACTCCGCCCCCGCTGATTTAATCCGTGACGGTATGGCACGATTCATGGTTTATTTCGTGCGATGAATTCCACGCCGGCGGCTCACGGAAAGAAACGTTTTCTCCCTGAAATTGGATCTCCGGCTTATCATCTGATGCTCTCGTTGGTGTCGATTCTGGTGCTGGGGCCGTTGGGCGGAATTTCCGGGGCGTTCATGAATTTCTCCATCGGCTTCTTTGTCGGTGGGCAGGTGCTCGCGGGAATTCTCGGCAGCGTTGTCACGCTGCCTTACGGACCGGAAGGAAAACATGGCGCGAATTACATGCAGACCATGGCCGCCTCCGTCGCCAACATGTGTGCGATGGCAGTGTTGATTCAGGCGCGACACTGGCTCGGACTTCCCGACGTCGAGGCATGGCGACTCGTGACGTTCTATTGCTGCATCGGGATGTTCGGTACGGGGGTGGGAATGCTTTATACGCCGGTAGTGGTTGACCGGATGCAACTGACGTATCCGTCCGGATTTGCTGTCGCCAATATTTTGCGCGCGCTGACGGACCCGGTTTTGCTGCGTCGTTCACTGGCAAAATTGGGCAGTGGAATCGGAATTGGATATGCGGTTGGCCTGGCGACACTCAAGGTGGCGGCGCTTGGTGCGACGGGACTTTCTTCGTCCACGGTGGGCGCCGGACTGGTGGTCGGCGCGCGTCTTGCGATTCCCGCGATGGTTGTCGCGCTGATTGGACATTTTACGCAGCCCTATCTCGTCGGGATCGGTTGGCTCCACGCGGGCGATCCGTTTCGGAAAATTGGTTTTATTATTTCGCTTGGGACTATTCTGGGTGCGGCGGCAATCGACATCGTGCTGATCATGCGGGAGGCGTATGTGCGGTTCCGCGAGAAAAAGACTGAACCTGAGGTGCCGGCCGAGGATTGGAAAAAAGTTAATTTTCGATGGCTCGTGATTTGGACCGTGGTCTGGGCCGTCGCGGTGGTGGCAGCCGGTCGCTGGATAATGGGCGAGCCGTTGGGATTTCTCCTCGTGGCTGTCGGTTTAAGTTTTCTGTTCGTCCTCGTGAATGGAATTTCGCTTGGGATCTCGGATTGGAATCCAATTTCGAGCGCGTTCGTACTCGGAGTTTTCATTCTTTCCTCGATCGGTCTTACCAGTCCAGGAACCGGATTGATGTGCGCCTCAATTCTTCTCATCGCCTGCAGCGTGGGCGGTGACATGCAGCAGGATCGGTCGACTGGCTGGCGGCTCGGCACCAACCGAGTCACGCAATTCCGTTATCAAATGATCGGGATTGTATTTGGAGCCGTGTTTGCCGTGGTTCTGGCCCGGATTTTTCTCCAGGCATTCCCGGTCCTGAAAATGGATCAGTTTGGCCATGACGTCCCGGGCGCCCAGCAATGGCAGAGTGCGATGACCTATAAATTTGTCGGTGCGCTGCGCGGCATCACGGAATCACAACCACAGGTTTTGAAAGCACTCTGGCTTGGTATCGGGATTGGACTTCTCACCGAGGTGATTCGCAAACTCGTGAAACGAAATGCCCGCTACAAGGTGTTCAGTCAGGCGAGTGGTTTTGGGAAAACCACTGATTTTATTTTCGACGCGGTCGTCATGCCGAGTCCGTATGCATCGAGCTTCGGCGGATTCGTGGAAATTGTAACTGTCGTTTGGTGGGTCGTTGGGGGAGTGGCGAGTTCCCTTTTTGAGGTGTTCACGAGTCGGAAAAAATCTTCAGCGAAGGATGCGCTTCCGCCGGACATGAGCACGATGTCGCTCGTGGGCGGCGGGTTGATTGCGGGTGATTCCCTCGCGGCGTTGACGATTGGTGTGTACGGTCTGCTGACGACTGTGCTGTGACGAGTATCCTAAAAGACCTGATTGAACCACAAAGACACGAAGGCACAGAGAGAAGACCGGTAAATCGAGGGACGCATCAATTCGCTCGTGCGGACCAACGGCGACGGTTTGGACGTAGCAGCGGTGGTAACACCGCTGGCCAGCCGTATGACGACGGCTGCTACGCGAATTTACTTCGTCTGGCCGTAGTAGGCGCCGGGGCCGTGTTTGCGTTTGAAATGCTTGTTCAGCAACTCGGGTTCGATGGCGCGAAGTTTGGGTTCCAATTGCAGCGACATCAGCGCCATGTGCGCGCAGCATTCGGCGGCAACGGCGACCTCCACGGCTTTCGCCACCGTGTTGCCCCAAGTGAAAGGGGCATGACGGTTCACCAACACAGCGGGGCAATCCAATGGATCGAGTTTTTTGAAACGCTCGAGAATCACGTTGCCGGTTTCCCACTCGTACGCGCCATTGCCGATTTCTTCCGCGGTCATTTTCCGCGTTACGGGAATCTCGCCGTAGAAATAATCCGCGTGCGTCGTACCGAAAATCGGTACGGCGCGTCCGGCTTGGGCGAAGGAGGTCGCGCAGGAGGAGTGCGTGTGCACGATTCCGCCGACACCGGCGAATCCAAGATAGAGGCGTCGGTGGGTCGGCGTGTCAGAGGAGGGATTGAGTTTCCCTTCGATCTTTTTTCCCTCGAGGTCGACCAGCACCATATCAGCGGGCTTCAGGACCGAGTAATCCACGCCACTCGGTTTGATCGCAAAAATTCCCTTGGCCCGGTCGATCGCGCTGGCATTGCCAAAGGTCAGGTTGATCAGCCCATACTTGGGCAATAGGAAATTGGCTTCGTAGGCTTCGCGTTTGAGTTCGGTGAGCATGGCGAGAGTTTTATGATGACAAATTCAGAGGATGCCCACGAAACACACGAAAGGTCACGAAATCAAAACCGGAGTGGTGAGTTTGTGTAGCCCGTGTTTAGCGACTGGAATTAGACAATCTGGTTTCGTGCTTTTTCGTGTGTTTCGCGGGCCAAATCCGGGGTTCGGTTCAGCGGCGCTGCTTGAGCTGGTCGAGCATCACGGCGCCGAGGAGAATCGCGCCGCGCACGATGTATTGATAGAACGAGTCGATGTTGAGGAGGTTCATCGCGTTTTCGACGATGCCCATGATGAAGACACCCGCGATGACGTAGCTCATGCGGCCCACGCCACCACTGAGGGAGACGCCGCCGAGCACGCAGGCCGAGATGATGGAAAGCTCGCTGCCTTGCGCCGTCTTGGGATCGCCGATGCCAAGACGCGCCGCCAACAAAACTCCGGCGAGCGTTGCGACGATGCCTTGCAGAGTGAAAATGGTGATTTTGACGCTATTCACATTGATGCCGGCGAGGCGGGCGGCTTCTTCATTACCGCCGATGGCAAGTGTGTTGCGCCCAAAAGTGGTGCGGCGAAGTACGAATCCGAAAAGCGCAAACAGGCCGAGGCAGATCCAGACCGGCAGGGTGATTTGAAACAAAATTCCCCCGTTGCGATTGTAGATTACGGGAAAGGCGGCGTTGGCGAGATTGAGCATCGTCTCGTTCGCGATGCCGATTGATTTGCCATCGGCGAAGACGAAAGCCGCGCCGCGCACCATCATCATCGTTGAGAGCGTCGTGATTAGCGGATTGATTTTAAATCGAGCGACGACGACCCCGTTGACCAGGCCCACGAATGCGCCGAAAGCCAGAGCTGCAATAATCGCCAGGGGCAAACTGCCACCATGGCGCAGCACCAAAGCGCAAAGTACACCACCAGCGGGAATCAAGGTGCCGACCGACAAATCGAAATTACCCGAGGCCAGACAGAACAGCATCGTGGTGGCGACGATTCCGACCGTCGAAACCTGCAATAGCAGGTTCATGATGTTTTCCGGCGAGCCAAAATTACGCACGCTGAGCCAGCACACGATGATCAGCGCACCGAGGATGAGTTGCATGCCGGCGCGGTCGAGCAGGGTGACGAATGGCGAAACGGGTTTACCGGTGGGGGAACTCATGGGGTGGATCAGGCAACAAATGCTTTTTCAACTGGTAGGGCTTGGGCGAGCACTCTTTCGGGGGATGCCTCGGTCCGGTCGAAAACGGCAGAGATTGCGCCTTCGCGCATCACGGCGACCCGGTCAGCGAGGCCCAGCACCTCGGGCAGGTCGCTGGAAACGACGATGATCCCGGTCCCTTCGCGAGCCAGGCGGAAAATAATCTGATAAATTTCACTCTTCGCGCCGATGTCGATGCCGCGCGTGGGTTCATCGAGTAGGAGCACACGGATTTTGGTCGAGAGCCACCGGCCGAGAATCACTTTCTGCTGATTGCCACCTGACAGATGCTTGATCAGTTGATGCGGCGTAGGTGTCTTGACGTTCAGGGAGCTGATTTGCTGCTGCGCGTTGGTCTTCTCCCAGGTTTCGTTGATCAGGCCACCGAAGCGCACATGAGCGCGCCGTGCACTCATGTTGCAATTTTCCATCACTGACAGGATAGGCACGATGCCTTCCTTCTTTCGATCTTCCGTGCAATACACCAAGCCTGCTTCGATGGCGTCGCTTGGTGTGCGTATGGGCGTCGGCTGGCCATTTACCTTGATCTCGCCAGCGGTCGCGCACTCGGCGCCGAATAATAATTTCAACAGCTCAGTGCGACCGGCGCCCACCAAGCCGAAGAGTCCGAGAATTTCCCCTTGGGCGACATTGAGCGAAATCGGGGCGGTGACGCCGCGTCCGGTGATACCGGCGACTTCAAGCGCCGGCGCCCCGTGTGGGCGCGGCGTATAGCCAAACACATCGGCGATATCGCGTCCGACCATGTCCTGCACCAGCATGGCCGGAGTGATGTTGCTCAATTTTTCGTGAGTGCGGACGTGACGTCCATCCCGCAGTACCGTGCAGGCGTCGCAAAGTTTGAATACTTCCTCCATGCGGTGACTCACGTAGAGAATCACGCAGCCTTGCGCACGAAGCTCGCGAATCACGTTAAACAGTTTGTCGATTTCACGGGCGGACAAGCTGCTCGTCGGTTCGTCGAAGGCGATGACCTTGGCTCCGCGCGTGAGGGCCTTGGCGATTTCCACCATCTGGCGCTGGCCGATGGGAAGTCGTGACAACTTCGTGTCCGGATCAATCGGTTCGCCAAGACGTTTCAGTTGCGCGGCCGCTTGTTCGCGCAGTTTTTTCTGATCAACGATTCCGCGATTCGCCGGCAGATGGCCGAGATAAATATTTTCCGCAACGGTCATCTCGGGAATCAGATGCAATTCCTGATAAATCACCGCGACGCCCGCCGCCATCGCGTCAGCGGTGGAATTGAAAACATGCGACGCGCCATTGATACGGAAATTTCCCGAGGTCGGCGCGTGCGCACCGCTGAGCGCTTTCAGCAGCGTGGATTTTCCCGCACCGTTTTCGCCCATGAGGGCGTGAATGGAGCCCGCGTTCGCGCCAAAGCTGACTCCTTTAAGCGCGATTACACCTGGATAGGTTTTGGTGACGTCTTCGAATTGAAGGTAGGACGGAGTGGCGGTCACGTGAGATGGTCAACTTGTCGTCTGGCAGTCGGTCGACTGCTGTGTTATTGGGTCACGGACGCCTTAGTCGATGACGCCTTCCTTCTTCAGGATTTGCTCGAAATTCTCGCGCGTGATCAGCGTGCCTTCGGAGCGCGTGTCGAGTGGCGGCTGCGTGCCGTCCTTGATCCATTTGTAGAGCATTTCGCTCGAAGCAAAGCCTTCGGCCTGTGCCGAAGCGAACATGGAGCCGAAGAACGGAGTGGGTTTCGCCTTGCGCAATTCGTCGGTGCAATCCGTGCCGTTGATGCCGATGCCGATCGCGGTGTCGGCGGTAAAACCGCGCTGTTCGACGGCGCGCACGGCACCAAGCACGGCACTGTCGTTCATGCCGGCGATCAGCCAGCGCTTCACTTCGGGATGTTGGGTGAGCAGAACATTCGCTGCATCGAAACTACCGGGAATGTCCGTGGTTTTTTGGGCAGCTTTGTAAACCCGCTCAGCTGGAATACCCGCGGCCTTCAAGGCGGCGATGGAGCTGTCGGTGCGTTCGCGGGCGGTATCGAGTTCCTCAAACGTGATCACGCACACGGCGGTTTCTGCCACCGGCCAGTTACGCTTTTTCATTTCGGCCGCGAGGCTTTCGCCCTGTTTCGTGCCAATGCGGGTGGCAGACATGCCGACGTACGGAACTTCCTTCATGATCTTGCCGTCCTGGACGAACTGGTCGTCCACGATGACAACCTTTAGACCGCGCTGTTTGGCGCGGGTCATAATGGCGGGCCCGAGTCGCACATCTGGCGTGCAGATCACGAAACCTTGTGCGCCCGCCACTGCGAGATTGTCGATCATGCCCATCACCTTTTCACCGTCCTGTACGCCCTGCTTGATCAGCTCGAAGCCGTATTGAGCAGACGCTTTTTCGGCGCCTTTCCATTCAACCTGGAACCACGGCTCCTCCGGCTGTTTTACCAGGTAACCGATTTTGATTTTCCCTGGTGCAGACGACGACGCGGAATCGGAGGAAGACGCAGTTTGTTTGCTGCACGCGGCGGCGAAAAGAACGGCACAGGACAAACCGAGACTAAACAGACGGGATAAGTTCATACGGGTATGGTTGGTTGAAATGCTCGCGAATCCGATCTTGGGATTCAGGTCGTAGTTGATCTGAGAAATGCGGCGCCGAAGCAAGCAGGAGAGAGACCCTGCCGCTTCGGCGGACGAATCTGCAAACAGGCCTTACAGCAATCACACGCGCAGGCCTTGGGCGAGCACGTAGTAAAGGTCGTTCTGCCGGAGCTCTGTCTTAAATTCCCGCAGGTTCGTGTTGGCGTCGATGACCGCCAGCTCGATGCCTGCGATCTCGGCAAAATCTTCCAAATGCTCGGTGGTGACAGAGTAGCTATAGCCCGTGTGGTGGGCTCCACCCGCCAGAATCCAAGCGGCACAGGCGGTCTTGAAGTTGGGTTTACATTCCCAAACTGCGCGTGCGACAGGGAGCTTGGGCAACTTGGGCGTCTTGACGGCCGTTACTTCGTTCACGATCAGGCGGAAACGATTGCCCATATCGACGAGTGAGGCGTTGAGGGCGGGGCCAGCCGGAGCATCAAAGACGAGGCGCACCGGATCCGCCTTGCCGCCGATACCGAGTGGATGGATTTGCACCGAAGGCTTGGTGGCCGCGATCGTGGGACAGATTTCCAGCATGTGCGAACCCAGCACTTGATGGCCCTTCGGCGACATATGGTAGGTGTAGTCTTCCATGAACGACGTACCGCCGGGCAGTCCGTCGCCAATTACTTTCATGGCGCGAAGCAGTGCCGCCGTTTTCCAGTCGCCTTCCGCGCCAAAACCATAGCCGTCAGCCATCAAACGCTGGCAGGCGAATCCTGGAAGCTGCGTTAACCCGTGGAGATCCTCGAACGTCGTCGTGAATCCCTTGAATCCACCCTCTTCCAGGAACGAGCGAAGACCGAGCTCGACCTGCGCGCCTTCACGCAACGACTCGTGCCGCGCGCCACCTTTGCGCAATTCCTTCGCGACCGCGTACGTATCGGCGTATTCGGCGCAAAGTGCATCGACGGCGTTGTCACTGACGGCTTTTACCCGTGCCACGAGATCACCGAGGCCGTAACCATTCGTCGCGAAACCAAAACGGATTTCCGTGGCGACCTTGTCGCCCTCGGTGACGGCGACCTGCCGCATGTTGTCGCCGAAGCGCGCAAACCGGGCGCCCTGCCAGTCGTGCCATGCCCGGGCCACGCGCGTCCAAGCGCCCACGCGTTGCTGGACTTCAACATCGCTCCAATGACCCACGACCACCTTACGTCCCAGACGCAACCGCGTATGGATGAATCCCGCTTCACGGTCGCCATGCGCGGCCTGGTTGAGATTCATGAAATCCATGTCGATCGTTTCCCAAGGCAGGTCGCGATTGAACTGCGTGTGGAGATGACAGAATGGCTTCTTCAGCGCGGTGAGTCCGCGAATCCACATTTTCGACGGCGAAAACGTGTGCATCCACAGGATCAGTCCGGCGCACTTCGGATCGGCATTGGCGTCGAGGCAAAGCTGAGTGATTTCGTCGGGCGTGGTGAGCAACGCCTTGAAGACGATATCGACGGGAATGTGTTTGGATGCGTCGAGCGCGCCGGCGACTTCGCGCGCATTGGCCGCGACCTGTTTGAGCGGGCCGGGACCATAGAGATGCTGCGAACCGCAGACGAACCAGATTTCAGAAGGAGCGAGTTTCATGGAGAGGAGCTGAAGTTGAGGGCTGAGAGTCGGAGTCTGAGGGTCGGATGTAGGGCCGGTGCTTGCACCGGCCTCCGGAAAGGCTGCCGCAAGCGGCAGCCCTACAAGTTTGTCGACGAGCGTCCCGCCGCTACCCGGAGTAGTTTTATTCGAGTGTCAGCACGACGACCGACTTCGCGGGCAGATTGACCGTGAGGGTGTTGCCGTTGAGTTTGGCGTCGTTGAAAGGTTGTGGTTTTACTGCTTCGGGCGTGGCGAAGGTGTTGTGGTCCTGCATCGCTGGAGAAGTGAGGATGCGCCCCGTCGGCGCTTTGGCAGAGAGGCCGGCCAGCGTACAGGCGACGGAGATCGCGGTATTCGGATTAGTGTTCACGAGGGACAAATGCACTTTGCCCTTGGCGTCGCGCGACGCGGCGGCGCTGATCGCGGGGATTTTTTCGCTGCCTACGACATAATCAGGCGACGAGAGCGACACCGGGATGAAGGTCGCGTCTTGGTGAACCTTGTACATTTCGAACACGTGGTACGTCGGCGTGAGTACCATCTTTTCTTTCTCCGTGAGAATCATCGCCTGAAGCACGTTGATCATTTGCGCGATATTCGCCATCGTGACGCGTTCGGCGTGATTTTGGAAAACATGGAAGTTGAGTCCGGCTACAATGGCGTCGCGCAGCGTGTTCTGCTGCTGAAGAAATCCCGGATTGCTGCCGGGCGTCGCATCATACCAGGTGCCCCATTCGTCCACGACGAGGCCGACCCGTTTTTTCGGATCGTACTTGTCCATGATCGCGGAGTGTTTCACGAGTAACTCGTCCATCTGGAGCGTACGTTTGAGCGTGGTGAACCAGGCCGCTTCATCGAACTGGGTGGCGGAACCCTTCGCCTTCCAGTCGCCGGTGGGCAAGGTGTAGTAGTGAAGTGACAGGCCGTCCATTTGCTTGCCGGCATTCGCCATGAGCGCCTCGGTCCAGGCGACATCATCACCATTCGAGCCACCGGCGACGCGGTATAGTTTGTTCGGTCCGTAATTCTTAACGAAGGTGTTATAGCGGCGAAACTCGTCTGCGTAATATTCCGGGCGCATGTTGCCGCCGCAGCCCCAGCTCTCGTTGCCAACGGCGACGTATTTGATTTTCCACGGATCCTTGCGGCCGTTGGTGCGGCGGAGATTCGCCATGGGCGAGCTCGCGTCGGAGGTCATATACTCGACCCATTCCATCGCTTCCTGCACGGTGCCGCTGCCCACATTTATACAAACATAAGGTTCGGTGCCGATCAGTTCGCAGAAATCGAGAAACTCATGGGTGCCGAAAGAATTGTTTTCCACCACGCCACCCCAATGGGTGTTGATCATCGATGGACGCTTTTCACGCGCGCCAATGCCGTCCTTCCAATGATATTCGTCGGCAAAGCAGCCGCCCGGCCAGCGGACCACGGGCACTTGAAGTTGCTTCAGGGCGGCGATCACGTCATTGCGCATGCCGCGCGTGTTGGGAATGGAGGAGTCTTCGCCGACCCAGATGCCGCCGTAGATGCAGGTGCCTAGATGTTCGGCGAACTGGCCGTAAATATTGCGATTGATCGCCACGCCCGGCTGGTCGGCGCGAACGGTGAGAGTGGCAGTGGAATCGGCGGCGAATGCCGAAGCAGCGGTCGCAAAGCCAAGCGCCAGCAGGCCAAGAGTGCGGATTAAGAACAGGGGCGGGGTTTTCATAGGAAATGGAGAGGGTATTTGTTTCAAACTGTCTGTCATTCTGAGCGCAGCGAAGAATCCATGGGGCCGCAAACGACGTGATGTTCGAAAATCGTGGATTCTTCGCTGCGCTCAGAATGACAGGCGCATTTTTTTTGGATCTTGTGCCGAAGCGGGTTAATTTTTCAGCACCAGCAATTCTTTCATCACCAGTGACAGATCGGCTGAGCGATTGAGTCCGCCGAACGAGTCATGGACCTGGCGATAAAGCGAGTAGAGTTGGTTGTAGATTTTCTGCGCGGCCGCGTTGGGCTTGTAGGAAACCTTCTTCAGGGAAGTCATTTTGCGCTGCGCGGTGGGGAAATCCGGGTGAGCGCCGGCGAGGACAGCAGCCGAGATGGCGGAGCCCAGGGCGCAGGCCTGGCTCGAGCCCGACACGAGCATCGTGCAACCGGTGACGTCAGCATAGATTTGCATGAGCAGCGGATTCTTTTCCGCAATGCCACCGGCGCAAACCACGCGATCGATCGGTACGCCATATTCCTTGATGCGCTCAATGATGGCACGCGCGCCGAAGGCCGTGGCTTCGATGAGTGCCCGATAAATTTCCGCCTGGGTCGTGTGCAGGGTGCATCCGATGATGACACCGGTGAGCAAAGGATCGACGAGGATGGTGCGATTGCCGTTCTGCCAGTCGAGCGCAAGGAGCCCACTCGCGCCCGGTTTTTGTTTGGCCACTTCCTTGGTGAGTCTCGCGTGCCGGGCGGCATTGCCCTCGCATACCACCTCCACCCACCATTTGAAAATATCACCGACCGCCGATTGACCTGCCTCAATCCCATAGAATCCGGGCAGGATGGCGCCGGGAACGATGCCGCAAATCCCGGGAATATCCGGGATTGTTTTGCTGGCGGAAACGACGCCGCAATCGCACGTCGAGGTGCCGATGACTTTGACAATCGTGCCTTCGGCGACGCCGCAACCGATGGCGCCGTAGTGAACGTCGAATTCGCCGATCGCGATGGGAATGCCGGCGGGCAGGCCGAGTTTTTTGGCCCATTCGGGACTAAGCGCTCCGGCCGATTGGGTGGCATCGTGAGCTTTCTCGTAAAGACGTTCCCGCAAGTCAGCCAGCGCGGGATCGAGCAGTGAGAGAAATTCCTTGTCGGGCAACCCACCCCAATCGTCGGAGTAAAGCGCCTTGTGTCCTGCCGCGCAGATGCCGCGTTTGATCCGCTTCGGATCGGTGATGCCCGCGAGAACCGCCGGAACCCAGTCGCACAATTCAACCCAGGAATAAGCGGCTTCGAAAACCTTTGGTGCTGCGATGCGACAATGCCAGAGCTTCGACCAAAACCATTCGGATGAATAAGTATTGCCGCACTTGGCGATAAATTGGGGACGGTGTTTCGCGGCGAGTTCGGTGATTCGCGCCGCTTCGCGCCAGCTGGTGTGGTCCTTCCAGAGCCAGCATTGGGCATCGAGATTTTTCGCCCATTTTTTCGACGAGGCGAGGGGAACGTTGTTGGCATCGACCGGAATCGGACTTGAGCCCGTCGTGTCGACTCCGATGCCGATTATCTTCCGGGCGTCGAAGCCGCGCGTTTTCTTTGCGACGGCCAGAGCGCCGCGAACGCTTTTCTCCAGACCGTACAAATAATCCGCAGGGTGCTGGCGGGCGAGATGATGATCGCGTTTATCGAGCAATATCCCTTGGGAGCCCGAGGGGTAGTTAACGACGCTGCTGCCGAGTTCCGCGCCGTCGTTGCAGCGAACCACCAGGGCGCGCACCGAGTTTGTGCCGTAATCAATTCCAAGGGTATACACAGCTGCCGAGGCTAGAGGGCCGGAGCGTCAGGAAAACAGCGCTGCTACTTGACAGTCACACGAGGGGCGGGTTGATCGCCACGAAGCGTGTTCAGAGTGGATCCGACCATGATTGGAAGTAGCTACGGACCGCTGGCCTGTAGTTCTGGTGCTTGTTCAAACCTGCAGGCGGGACGCCCGCAGCTACTATCCCGGACTTTGAAAAAATCTTTGGTCCACGCTCCCGACACGTGACGCTGCGACCAAACCGCCTCTCAGTCGTAGGGCTGGCCCTCGTGGCCATGCCTCTGATCGGGAGTTCACGGCATGGCCGCAAGGGCCAGCCCTACAGTTCTGACTGAACTACAATAATGAGAGACGTCGGTAATCCTGGATAGGCAGTCGCGGTCGATCACATTTTTTCAACACGCCAGCCACGTTACGGGCGCAAAAAAGGCGGGACCTTGAAGTCCCGCCTTTTGCGAAATTAAATTGAGCCGGCTCTCACTTATCCGGACGTTTGTATTCCTTGTGGGATTCGCGCTGGAGCTGGCTGATCTCTTTGAGAATGGCGGCGGCGGACGTGTTGTCGTTGGCTTTGAAGGCGGCGCTGAGCTTGTCGAGCTTCGCGGAGAATTCCTTCATCTTTTCCTGATATCCCTGCACGAACTTCGCGCGATCGGCTTCAGGGAGATCCTTGGTTTTGTCGGGCTGCAGCGTGGCGGCTTTTTCAGAGAGTTCCTTCACGATGGTCACTTGCTCGATCGACGAAGCGTTGGCGGTCGGATCATTGACCTGCTTGCGCAATTTGCGCCACGCACCGTTCAGCTTTTCCATCGTCTTGCCCAATTCGGTGTCCGGCTCAGCGTGGGCCTTTTCCTCCTTCGGGGCTGGGTTCCCTTGCGCGCGGATTATCGCGGCGGCCGGGAAAAATAACGTTAACGCTAATGCGCAGGGCAACAGACTTTTTTTCATGGTTGGAAAGACAATTGGGTTAAAGAGGAACGGTCGAAAAAGACGAGTGTGCAGTGGAGAAACCGCTACTAAAATTACCGGGATATACTTGACGGTAATTTCAAGTGGCGATTGCGCTTGGTGACGCCACGGTGAGGCTTGAGTTTCAAGCCTTGGTCAGGTTAGCGTCATTCAGTTCACCTTTCGCCCCTTCACCCCGTTCGGTAGCGCCTCCCCTGTGCAACCCTTCCGCTTTTACCCCTTATGAGCGAGATCACTCAGGTGCTCCAAGCTGTGGCGCGCGGTGAAGGCTCCGCCTCTGAGGAATTGCTGCCACTGGTTTATGCCGAACTACGGCGTCATGCCTCGGCGCGCATGGCGCAGGAAGCTGCCGGTCAGACTTTGCAACCCACGGCATTGGTCCACGAAGCCTGGCTCCGCATGTTCGGGGACGGCGAGCGGTTGTGGCAAAATCGGGCCCATTTTTTTGGCGCGGCCGCGCAGGCGATGCGGCGAATTTTAATCGAAAACGCGCGCCGCAAATCCCGTTTGAAGCGCGGCGGTGACCAATTGCGGGTGGACATCGAACAGGACGAACTGGCCGCGACCACGCCGGATGAGAAGGTGTTGCTGATCGATGATGCCCTGGAAAAACTGCAACGCCAGGATCCGGAAAAAGCGCAGGTCGTGGTGCTTAAGTTTTTCGGCGGCCTGACTAATCAACAAGTCGCCGAAACCATGGCGTGTACGGAGCGGACAATCGAACGTCATTGGGCCTACGCGAAGGCATGGCTGTTCCAGAGCATTCGCACCCACCAATGAGGTGGCGAGTCGCCTCGGCCGCAATTTTTCTGTCGGGTTTTGCGAGTAAAACGCGCATGATATCGTGAAAGCCAAAAACATGCACGCCGAGCCGCAACGCGAAGAGGAATTGTTCGATGCCGCGCGCAAATTAAGCGATGCGAGCGAACGGGCGATTTTTCTCGGCCGCAGCTGCATGGGTAACCCGGCGATGAAAGCCCGGATCGAGGCCTTGCTCGCGGCCGAGTCGGAAGCGGAAGAATTTTTTGCCGAAGGGAGCACGGTACTCACCCGCCCCGGCGCGGCGCTGCAATTTTCGGTGAACGTACTCAATGCGTCCACCTCGAGTCCCGCGAATTTGCCAGGCGAGGAGCCGCTGGGTTCGCGGATCGGACGTTACAAGCTTCTGGAAAAAATAGGCGAGGGCGGCTGCGGCGTCGTCTACATGGCGGAACAGGAGGAACCGGTGCGCCGCCGCGTTGCACTGAAGATCATCAAGCTCGGGATGGAAACGAAGAGCGTCATCGCCCGGTTCGAGGCCGAGCGGCAGGCGCTCGCGATGATGGACCATCCGAATATTGCGCGGGTGTTTGATGCCGGCGCCACTGACCGCGGTCCGCCGTACTTCGTGATGGAACTCGTCCGCGGCGTGAAAATCACCGAGTACTGCGACCGCAACCGCCTGACGATCCGCCAGCGGCTGGACTTGTTTATCCAGAGTTGCCACGCGATCCAGCACGCGCACCAGAAGGGCATCATCCATGGCGACATCAAGCCGTCGAACATCATGGTGGCACTCCATGATGGCATCGCGGTTCCGAAGGTAATTGATTTTGGCATTTCAAAAGCGACGGAGGCGCGGTTGATCGACCGGAGCCGGTTTGCAACGATTGCGGCCCTGATCGGCACGCCGGCCTACATGAGTCCTGAGCAGGCGGAAATGGGCGGCGTGGACATCGATACTCGCAGCGACATTTATAGTCTGGGCGTATTGCTTTACGAATTGCTCACCGGGAAAACGCCCTTCGACTCGAAGGAATTGTCGGCGGTCGGTCTCGATGAGATGCGGCGTATCCTGCGTGAAAAGGAACCGCCGCGGCCATCGGCCCGGTTGACGGCGCTTCCGGTCGCCGAGCTCCGCGTGGCGGCGGATGCGCGTGGTGAAAATACGGGCGAACTGATTTCCCTCGTGCGCGGCGATCTCGATTGGGTGGTGATGAAAGCGTTGGAAAAAGACCGGGGCCGCCGCTACGAGACCGCCAACGGGCTGGCGATGGACATTCAACGTCATCTCGGCAACGAGACCGTGGTCGCGCGGCCCCCGAGCTGGCGCTATCGGTTACAGAAACTGATTCGCCGCAATCGCGTGGTGTTCGCCGCCGGCGGTGCCGTGGCACTGGCGCTGGTAATCGGCATGAGCACGTCCACCTGGCTTTTTCTGCGGGAGCGTGACGCGCATCAACGGGCGGTCGCTGCTGAACAGCAACAAAGCAGGTTGCGCCACGAGGCCGAACTGCGCGAAAAAATCACCCAGGCCGCCCTGCTGGTGAGCCAGGAAAAATTTGTCGATGCCGACAACCTGGTAAACGAAATTTCCCTCATTCAACCGACGGTCGAGGCGGCGGCGGTGTTGCGGGCGATTGCCGAGTGGCATGCGGTGAACAGCCGGTGGAAATCAGCCGCAGATCGTTTCAATCAGTTGTTGCGCGTGAACCAGTTTGACGGATCAGACACCGCGACGCTCGACGATCTGCGGTGTGGGCCTGTGTTGGTCGAACTCGGCGATGCCAACGCCTATGAGCGGTTTCGCGAGGAAGCGATCAACCGGTTCTCGGCGGTGAAAATTCCAGCAACGGATCGCATCCTGAAAATTTCCCTGCTCTTGCCTGCAGACAAAAAAAACATGACGGCGCTGGCTCCATTTGCCGCGGCGACGACCCGGTATTTTGCCGATGCCGACGCGGGCGGTGATGTTTTCCAGTCGGCGTGGCTTTCGGTATCCCTGGCGCTATGGGAATACCGCTCGGGCAACTACGCCAAGGCTGAAGAGTGGTGCCGTCGCTGCCTGAGTTATCCGGAGGTCAATGCGCCGCGCACCGCCACCGCGCATGTCATACTGGCGATGGCACTGAATCGCGGCGGGCACCCGTTGGAAGCGCTGGCGGAATTGCAGGCCGGCCGGGACATCGTCGAAAGTAAATTTAAACAAAAACTGGGTTCGCCCGTGCAGGGCTTTTGGTTCGACTGGATTTTTGCACGCATTCTGTTGCGTGAAGGCCTGAATGCCCTGGATTCCACTCCAAGTCCATAAATCCGCTGGTCTGGGGTGGTGGATTTCGAACACGATCGCTCCACCGGACGGTTTCACGATCGGCTTGGTTTTCTGCGGAAAGGGGTGAGGACGAATTAAATTCATCGAAAAGATGTTTTTTTAGAAAACGATGTCGGGTTTGGTGGATCGATGGCGCATTTACTCATGACACCCTTCCTCGGTGGTCCTTTGAATCGTATTCCAGTAACCCCCCATGACCCCCAATCCCTGCCTTCAGTCGCGCCGTCCTTTTTCTGTAACAAGGAAAATGGGCGCGCTTTGTTCCTTTTCTTCACTGGCGATCGCACTCGGAATTGTTTCGGCCCAAGCACAGGATAAACCTGCAACGCCAGCGGATGCGCCGGTGGTGCTCGATGCGTACGTGGTGAGTGGTGTGCGTGCCAGCTTGATCAGTGCGCAAGCGATCAAACAGAACTCCGTGCCGATCGTGGAATCGATCGTTGCAGAGGATATCGGCAAACTGCCCGACAACACCGTCGCCGATGCACTTCAGCGTGTTCCCGGCATCCAAGTGGGACGCAATATCGGTGAAGTCAGCTCGGTTGTTATTCGCGGGTTGCCCAATCTGGCGACCACGCTGAACGGCAACGAAATCTTCACCGGCACCGGCCGTGGCGTCGCGCTTCAGGACATTCCCTCGGAGTTGATCGCCGGCGTCGATGTCTACAAATCAACCACCCCTGATAAGATTGAGGGCGGTATCGCGGGCTTGATCGACATTCGGCTGCGGCATCCTTTCGACTTTAAGAAACCGCAATTAGCGGCGAGCGGCCAGGGTATTTACGGGGAGAACGCCGACAAGACCAGCTACACCACCAGCGCATTGCTCAGTAACCGCTGGAAAATGGGCAACGGCGAGGTGGGTCTGCTTTATTCCGGATCCTATCAGCAGCGGTATTACGTGGACCAGATTGCTTTCAATTTCCTTTTCGAACCGGTCGGCGTGCCGGCGACCTTGGTTCCCGGTCAGACCACTCTGCAGCTTCCGTTCACCCAAGGCGGGCAGGTCATTCCCGCCCATCGCGAACGCTATGCTCACAACCTCTCCTTCCAGTGGCGCTTGAACGACGAGATCGAAGTCTACAACGACTTCCTTAACACCGGATTTCGTGGCGATCATCAGGTGCACTTCCTGATTGGTTTTCCGCGTTTTGGTGGCTTAACCGCCGCGTCGGTTTATCCCAACACGAATATTCCGACTACCACTACTTCGGAAAACAACTTTCACCTCACAAGCACCCAGGCGTTCAAGCAGCGTACCGATGGCTACCAGGACGTGCTCGGCCTGAAGTGGACCCGCGGCGATACGAAATTCACCGGCGAATATTTGTACAACTGGAACAGTTTTAAAAATCAGGCGTTGATCGTCGATACCCGCTTTGGTCCGGCAACTCCCGGCACGTTCATGTTCACCTATAACGATGGCGGTCGGGCGAATCTCAAAATCACCGGCGCCGATCCGACTGCGGCAAGCAATTATTATCTCTGGGGCTTGTTTGATAATCACGACTACTCGACGAGCGAACAGAACGGTCTGAAGGCGGAAATCGAGCAGGGCCTGGCCAATGGATTCTTCAAAAAAGTATTGGCCGGCGTCCGCTGGAGCGATCGTTCGGTGCGGTTCCGTGGTACGAGTCGCAATGATATTTCTCCTGCCGGCGCAACCAATGGCGATCGTTTCGCGCCAACGGTGCCCAACACCTCCACGATTGCTGGATTTGGCAGCGTCAATCCAGACGGTCCGCTGTCTTATTACAGCACACCGCACTGGTATGGTGCCTCGCCGGATTTTCTCTACAACCACCCGGACCAGGTACGGGCGTTGTTTGGTCTGCCGGCCGGTCCCGCGGCTTTCAATCCCACCCTCGGCTTTACCGATGACGAATCCGTTATCGCCGGTTATGTGGACTCGCGCTTTTCAACCCTCGTTGGGGGCAAGATTTTCGACGGCTCGATTGGCGTACGCGTCGCCCGGTCCAGTCAGGATTTGCGGGGTTATCGGACCGACGGGACGGCGATCGACAGCAGCAAAGACCAGACCGATGTGCTTCCCGTGTTGAATTCACGGCTGAAGATCACGGAGGAACTTCAGTTGCGTTTCTCCGCCGGCCGCACAGTCACCCGTCCGAACTTCGCCGATTTGAATCCGGCCGTTACGCTCAACTCGCCGACCACGACCGGTGGCGGTGCGGGCTCGGGCAGTGGTGGCAATCCTGATCTTAAAACGGTCAAATCCGACAACTACGACCTGGCGCTCGAATACTATTTCGACAAGGCGAGCTATGCCTCGATCACCGGTTTCCATCGCGACATCGACGGCTATGTCCAAACCTTCGCAGGCGCCGAGACGATCGGTGGCGTCACGTACAATGTGGTTCGCCCGCGCAATTCAGGCAAAGGCAAGCTGGATGGCTTTGAACTCAGCTACCAGCAGTTCCCCGAGTTCCTCAAGGGATTGGGTTGGATGGCGAACTACACGTACATCAAAGGCAATACAGACGCGCCTGATTCCAGTCCGGGTGCGGCCGTCGGTGCACGCGTGCGCAAGCCTTATGCTCAGGTGTCGCGCGATTCTTATAACGTCATCCTGATTTACGAAAAGGGTAAGTTCTCGTCCCGTCTCGCGTACAATTGGCGGGGAGAGTTCACCGACACCTTCGACGGCCCGAATGCTCCCGGCAGCCCGCTGCGTCAGATTATTGTGAAGGCGCGGGACACTCTCGATTTTTCGGCCAGCTACGCTTTCACCGACCATCTTCGAATCACGGTGGATGCCACGAACATTCTGAAGAGCGAATACCAGGACTATTTCTATGACGCTTCCCGATATCCTCGCGACACCCGCGCCTACGATCGCACCCTCTCGGTCGGTCTGCGCTATCGTTACTGAGCGGGAATAGTTTTACCGATGAGTTTGGTCAGGGACGCGCCCGGTGTTGCGGTCCCTGACTCACTCATCGGCTGGTCCAAGGATTTTAAGGTCGATTATTTTTTCTGAGTTCCAAGTCTGCAAAAGTCGTCACGCCCCCACTTATGAACTTCAAATTTTGTTTCTCCGCATTGGTTTCTTTTGCTGCAGCCACGTTGGCCTCCGCCGCCACTCTCACCGTGGACGTCGCCAAGCCCGGCGCGACGATCAATCCGGCGATGTGGGGAATTTTCTTTGAGGACATTAATTTCGGCGCCGACGGCGGCCTTTATGCCGAGCTGGTGAAGAATCGCGGCTTCGAATTTCCCGAACCGCTGATGGGTTGGGCAAAACTCGTTCCGCCGAAAGGCAGTGGCACGGTCACCGTGCGAGATGATAAGCCATTCAACGCTGCCAATCCCCACTACGTGCGTGTCCAATCGGAATTCGATGGCCCCATCGGTTTGTCCAACGAGGGATTTCGCGGCATCGGACTTAAGCAGGGTGAAAGCTACAATTTTTCTGCGCGTATTCGGAATGTGTCGGGTACACCGAAACTGACGATTCGCCTCTATGGCGGCGACGGTGCGGTGCTGGACTCCCTCGAACTGAAGAACGTCACGGGCGATTGGGCAAAATACGAAGGTGCGTTGCATCCCAATGAGACCAGCGCGAAGTCGTGGCTCGCCGTGATTGTGGAAGGGAAGGGCACTCTCGATTTGGATTTCATTTCACTTTTTCCTGCGCAAACCTGGAAGAATCGCGCCGGCGGGCTGCGGGCCGATATGGTGCAAGCGCTCGCGGATTTGCATCCGGGATTTCTACGTTTTCCCGGTGGCTGCATCGTCGAAGGCAAGGTGCTGGCGACCCGCTATCAGTGGAAAAATACGCTCGGACCAGTCGAGGAGCGCAAGGTGCTCGTCAATCGCTGGAATTATGAATTCCTGCATCGTCCGGCGCCCGACTACTACCAATCGTTCGGACTCGGCTTCTTCGAATATTTTCAATTATGCGAAGACATCGGTGCGCAGCCGCTGCCAATCTTGAATTGCGGCATGGCGTGCCAGTTTAATTCCAGCGAACTGTGCCCGCTCGACCAGCTCGACACGTATATTCAGGACGCGATCGACCTCATCGAATTTGCCAATGGCGCCGTGACCACGCCTTGGGGCGCGAAGCGGGCCGCGTTGGGCCACCCCGAGCCATTCAACATGAAGTTGCTCGGCGTCGGTAACGAGCAATGGGGCCAGGAGTACATCGATCGCTATACGAAATTCGCGGAAGCACTCAAGGCCAGGCACCCGGAGATCAGTTTGATCTCAGCGGCGGGCCCTTCACCCGATGACACCCGCTTCAAATTTGCCTGGGAAAAACTCGTCCCGCTTCACGCCGACATCATCGACGAACATTCGTATGCGAAACCGGAATGGTTTTTGGACAGTGCGCATCGTTATGACGCCTATGATCGTCATGGACCGAAAGTGTTCATGGGCGAATACGCCGCGCAGAGTGTGAGTACGGTGAACGTGAAAAACCGCAATGATTTCGAGTGCGCGTTGTCTGAAGCCGCGTTTCTCACCGGCTTGGAAAGAAACGCAGATGTAGTGCGCATGGCTTCTTACGCGCCGCTCTTTGCTCACATCGATGCCTGGCAATGGACGCCCAATCTGATTTGGACAGACAATCTGCGCATCATGCGGACGCCAAATTACCACGTGCAGTCGCTATTCTCCCGCAATCGCGGCGATCAGGTTCTGCCCGTGGCGATCAGCGGTGCTTCGGCAACAGAATCGAAGCGGACGTATGCATCGGTGGTTTTCGATGCCGCGACAAACGAAGTGATTCTTAAACTCGTTAACGCCACCGCAGCACCGGTCAAAAACACGGTGAATCTCGCCGGGGTGAAAACGTTGAAACACGGAACTCTGACCGTGTTGCAATCCGACGATTTGGTCGCGGTGAACACCCTCGACAATCCCACTCATGTTTCACCGCGCGTGAGTGAATTCGCACCTGCCGCGCCAACCTTCGATCTCACGTTACCGGCGAACTCCTTCACCGTCGTTCGCGTGGGCGTTGTGAGGTAATTTTCCGCAATCTGTTTTGCCTGTAGCAGCCGTGGTAACACGGCTGGGCGTCGCCGCGCATATCATCCACCCATAATACCAACGTCCGTTTGTGGTAGGGTCCGTTGCCCTCAACGGACCCTCTGGAAAACGGGCGATTGAGGGCAATCGCCCCTACCGGCTTACTCATGTTCGCACGCACACTCGCCATTTTCAGCTTTTCGTTCTGCGGCCTCGCTTCTTCCGCATTCGCAGCCGAATGGCCGCTGACTGGCGATCTCGCCGCGCACGATCCGACCCTCATCAAAGAAGACGGCACGTGGTGGTGCTTCACGACCGGCGCTGGGTTACGCGTAAAGTCTTCCCCGGACGGGCTGGTTTGGAAGCAAGGCGCGCCGTTGTTCGACCGCGAACTGACGTGGTGGACCGACTACGCGCCGGCGAAACGTAAACTCGATGTGTGGGCACCCGACCTGCATAAATTCGCGGGAAGAATCTGGTGCTACTATACTGTCTCCGAGTTCGGCCGGAATAATTCGGCGATCGGTCTGAAATCCTGCTCGAGCCTCGCCAAAGGCGACTGGCGTGACGACGGATTTGTCATTGGTTCAAAGCGCGGAACCGACGCGTACAATGCAATCGATCCCAACCTTACCGTCGACGCAGACGGCGCTCCATGGCTGGTGTTCGGTTCGTGGTTCGATGGCATTCAGCTTGTTCGCCTCGATCCGGCCACGATGAAACCGGTGGGTTCGGTGCAGTGCATCGCGCGTCGCGAAGGTGGAATCGAAGCGCCGGTGATCGTGCGCGCGAACGGCTACTATTACCTCCTCATTTCGATCGACAAGTGCTGCCAGGGCGTGGCGAGCACTTACAAAATCGCCTGCGGACGCTCAACTGCCATCGGCGGACCTTACGTCGATAAATCGGGTCACGAGTTGCTGCGCGGCGGCGGCACGATTTTGGAGGAGGCGCATGGTGATTGGAAGGGCCCAGGCGGACAGGACATTTATCAAAATGGAAACGCCTGGGTGATCGCGCGTCATGCCTATGATGCGCGCAATCACGGCAAACCCGCACTGCTGATCAGCGACCTTTATTGGGACAGCGAAAATTGGCCGACGCTGGTGGAGTCACAACCGTAACCATGAGATCAGATAGTGAATCGCTCGCCTTTCGGTCGTAGGGCTGGCCCTCGTGGCCACGCCGCTCCGGCGAGAGTTAACGGCATGGCCACAAGGGCCAGCCCTACAGTCCAATCCGGAAAGTCCGGCCTGTAGGAGCGGCTTTATGCCGCGATCAGGACGTTCAATCGCGGCATAGGGCTACCTCTGCCTTAATCCCATGGATTCTTCACTACGTTCAGAATGACAGGAGACAAAAACCAACCCGCAAAAGTCGCGGAAACTCCCCTCCGGTTTGACGGTAATACTGACGGGCGATTGCGGGTTTGCGCTGTCACATAAAAGTCCGTTCCTTCGCTTTGCTCAGCTCCCTCGTTTTGTCGCAATTACCCTTATGAAAATTACCTCTGCCTTTAAATCCGCACTCCTTATCCTCATGGCTGGCGCGGCTGTCGTGGTCTCCGCCGCGGACAAGAAACTCAAAATTGGTTTCGCCCAGACTGGCGCTGAGAGCGCCTGGCGAACGGCAAATTCCGAATCGATGAAGTCGGAAGCTGCCAGTCGCGGCATCGACCTGAAGTTCTCTGATGGTCAGGGGAAACAGGAAAACCAAATTCGCGCGATCCGTTCCTTCGTCACACAACACGTCGACGCCATCGTACTCGCGCCGCTCGTGGAGACAGGTTGGGATCCCGTGCTTCGCGAAGCGAAGCGCGCGGGTATTCCGGTGATTATTACCGATCGCTCGATCCAAACGTCGGATGAGTCGCTTTACGCGTGCTTTATTGGTTCCGACTTTATCTCCGAAGGCCGCATGGCTGCCGACTGGCTGGCAGCGAAAGTGAGTGGCAAAGGTCGGATCGTCGAATTGCAAGGTACGCCGGGTTCAGCGCCTGCCAACGACCGCCGCAAGGCGTTCGGCGAGGCCATCGCGAAATATCCCGACCTGAAGATCATCGATTCCCAGAGCGGCGATTTCCGTCGTACCGGCGGCAAGGAAGTCATGGAAGCCTTCATCAAGAAGCATGGCAAAAACATCGATATTCTCTACGCGCACAATGACGACATGGCGCTCGGCGCGGTGCAGGCGATCGAGGAAGCCGGGCTGAAGCCGGGCAAGGACATCATCATCGTTTCGATTGATGCTGTGCGCGAAGGCGTGCAGGCCGTCGTCGACGGCAAGATTAACTGCACCGTCGAATGCAACCCGCTCTTTGGCCCGAAAGTGTACGACACCATCACGCGCGTACTCGCCGGCGAAAAGGTCGAACGCAAATCCTTTAACAAGGACGAGCTCTTCGACTCGACCAATGCTGCTGCGGTCATCGCCAGCCGGAAGTATTGAGGCATCCGGGATGCTGCACTCGATGACTATACGTAGCGACAGGCGTCCCTGCCTGTCGTTTGCTCGCGTGGTAGGGCGCGTTATCCCTAACGCGCCGTTCCGCGCTTACGGATGCGATGTTGTTTCAACTCAGAACCGGCGGATTAGGGATAATCCGATCTACCTCAGTTCATGACCCCGCCTGCTCTTCTCGAAATTCGCGGCGTCGGGAAAAGTTTTCCAGGCGTAAAGGCGTTGCAAGGCGTGGACTTCACCGTCCGCGCCGGCGAAATCCACGCGTTGCTCGGGGAAAACGGCGCCGGAAAATCCACGCTCATCAAAGTACTCACCGGCGTCCATCCGGCTGACGCCGGGGAAATCCGTCTCGACGGCAAGGTAATCCATCCGACAGCGCCAAAAGACGCAGAACGCTGCGGCATCAGCACGGTTTACCAAGAGGTGAACCTCGTCCCTTCGCTCTCGGTCGCGGAAAATATTACGCTGGGCCGCCAACCGGGCCGGTTTGGGTTTTTAAATTGGCGCTCGATTCGCTCGCGCGCCCGCGCGGCGCTGGCGCGACTCGAAGTGGATTGCGATGTCGACGCGGAGCTGGGTTCGCTCTCCGTGGCGCTGCAGCAGATGGTCGCGATTGCCCGCGCACTCGATACGCAGGCGAAACTGCTGGTGCTCGACGAACCGACGGCGAGTCTCGACGAGCGGGAGGTTGCGGAATTATTTGCGATCATGCGCAAGTTGCGGGGCGAAGGTCTTGGGATCGTTTTTGTGACGCATTTCCTGGATCAGGTTTATGCGGTCACGGATCGCCTGACCGTTTTGCGCAACGGACAACTCGTGGGCGAGTATCCCACCACCGACCTTTCCCGTTTGCAGCTCGTTGGAAAAATGCTCGGACGTGAAGTCACCGCGGCGGATTTCACTGCGTCGGCCGCATCCGGGCGCAAGGACTCCGCTCAACCGGTCCTGGCGGCGAGCCAGATCGGCCGTCGTGGTGCCATCACGCCGGTGGACCTGACGCTGCATGCGGGTGAAGTCGTCGGCTTGGGTGGCTTACTTGGCTCGGGCCGCACGGAAACGGCACGTTTACTTTTTGGCATCGACGCCGCGGACAGCGGGAAAATTCATTTCAAGGGAAACGCGGTGAGCATCGATTCGCCGAGGGAAGCCGTGCGGCACGGGCTCGCGTTCTGTTCCGAAGACCGGAAGTCGGAAGGAATTTTGCCGAATCTTTCCGTGCGGGAAAATTTAATTTTTGCGCTGCAAGGGAAACGTGGGGTGCTTCGCGCGCTTCCGCGCGCCGAGCAAAACCAGCTGTGCGATCACTACATCAAGGCGCTGCGGATTAAAACTGCTGACGCCGAAACGCCGATCAAAAATCTTTCCGGCGGCAATCAGCAAAAGGTGCTGCTGGCGCGCTGGCTCGCGACGCAACCGGCAGTGATCATTCTCGACGAACCCACGCGTGGCATCGACATTGGCGCGAAACAGGAGATCGAGCAGTTGATCGCGAAGTTGCGCGATGACGGGCTTGCTGTGCTGTTTATTTCGTCGGAGATCGACGAGGTCGTGCGCAATTGTTCTCGAGTGCTCGTGCTCCGCGAACGCCGGATGGCGGGCGAAGTTACCGGCGCGGAACTCAGCACGGAACATTTGATGACGATGATGGCGGGCACCCATGGTTGAGATGAACTTCCATAATAGGGTAGGGCGAATTATCCCTAATCCGCCGTTTATTCACGCCTCGGACATTGTCGGCGGATTAGGGATAATCCGCCCTACCTTTATCTCGCCATGAAACCGCGGGCGAAATCTCCGGTAATCTGGCCGCTGATGGGTCTGGCGGCGCTGGTGCTGCTGAACGCGGTGTTCAACCCGTCGTTCCTGAAGATCACGTTTCTGGACGGACATCTTTACGGTGTGCCGGTGGATATTCTGTCGCAGGGATCACGCACGATGCTCGTCGCGCTCGGAATGACGCTCGTGATCGCGACCGGTGGCGTGGATCTTTCGGTTGGCTCGGTCGTGGCGATTGCGGGAGCGGTTTGTGCGATGCTGCTTCAAGGCGGACATTCGCTCGCGCTGACGCTCGCCGCAGCGATTGGCGCGGGTCTGGTGGCAGGAACCGCCAACGGAGTGCTCGTCGCTCGGCTGGGCGTGCAGCCGATTGTGGCCACCTTGATTCTGATGGTGGCCGGCCGGGGCGTCGCGCAGCTGATCGTCGACGGACAAGTCGTGATCATTTCGAATCCGGCATTCGAGTATCTCGCCAACGGTTTTTTATTCGGCATCCCTTTTTCGCCGCTGTTGGTGGCGGTGCTTTTTGTGATCACCCATTTTGTTCTCCGCCGCACGGCGCTCGGTTTGTTTATTGAAGCGGTTGGGGACAACGAGACGGCGGCGCGCTTCGCTGGTCTGGCGGCCACGCGAATCAAAACCAGTGCGTATACTTTTTGCGGGGCTTGTGCGGGTCTGGCGGGCGTGCTCGCGGCGGCGAATATTCGCGCGGCGGATGCTTATCGCGCAGGTGAGAACATGGAACTCGATGCCATTTTCGCCGTGGTCGTAGGTGGCACGGCTTTGACTGGGGGACGATTTGTAATTCTGGGTACTGCGATCGGTGCATTGCTCATCCAGACGCTCACCACGACGATGTATAATCTCGGCGTGCCGCCGGCGGTCGCGCCGGTGCCGAAGGCGCTGCTTATCATTGGCGTTTCCTTGCTTCAGTCGGAAAAAGTCGGCCGCTGGCTCGGTGGGTTGATGCGGAGGAACGCGGCATGAATCCGGTAAAGAAAATGGCCGTCCGAAATCTCGCTGTGGTGGTGACGGGACTGATCTTTGTCGCGCTGTTCGCGACGGCGGCAAAACTTTACGATGGCTTTTTCTCGTCGCGAGTGGCGATCAGCCTGCTCTCCGACAATGCATTTCTCGGCATCGCTGCCGTGGGCATGACACTCGTGATATTCGCGGGTGGCATCGATTTGTCCGTCGGCGCAGTGATCGGGTTCACTTCGATTTTCACCGCAACGCTGATTGAGCAACATCATGTCTCGCCGGTGCTGGCTTGGCTCCTGGCGCTTGGGGCGGGTGCCGGATTGGGCGCGGGCATGGGTGCACTGATTCACGTTTTCCGATTGCCGCCTTTTTTGATCACGCTCGCAGGAATGTTCTTTGCGCGCGGCGCGGGTTTTTGGATCAGCACCGACTCGGTCGGCGTGAACCATGAACTCTATGCGAAAATTTCCGGCTACGAACTCACGCTTGGATCGGTCATCATTCCATCCAACGCACTCATTCTCATCGCAGTGATACTGGCCGGATACGTAATCGCCCATCACACGCGTTTCGGCCGGGCGTTGCTGGCCGTCGGCGGCAACGAACACTCGGCATTGCTGATGGGATTGCCGATCGGTTCGACCAAGATCGCGGTTTACGCTTTGAACGGTTTTTGCGCGGCCTTGGCCGGAATTGTCGCCACTTTATACACGGGTTCAGGCAACCCGAGCATGGGTATTGGTCTCGAGCTCGATGCCATTGCGATCGTCGTGATCGGCGGCACTTTGCTGACGGGCGGGCGAGGGCACATTATTGGTACCCTATTGGGTATCTTGATCTTCGGCACGATTCAGGCGGCGATCCTTTTTGACGGCCGGTTAAGTTCTTGGTGGATGCGGATCGTGGTCGGCGGATTACTTCTGGTGTTTATCTTGTTGCAGCGCTTTTTCTTGCGAAGGAAGTAAGGCCCCTTTTTTTAGGGAAGCGGTTTGAAACTGTAGGAACGGGCGTCCCGCCTGTCCGCTTGGGAACTGCTCGCAAATTCGCCGGGCGCATTCGCCCTTTCCCAGCAACCGCGTCCGCTAACTCGAAAATCCATCTAATCAGGTCTTGCCAAGGGTCCGGCGGGTCTCTCTTTTCAGCCTTTCCCGTTCCTTAAATACAACAATCAAAACAGCAGTTACGATCGCAAGGCGGCCCTGAATTGCCGACCTGTGTCTCGTTTCGACATAGATCATGAATATCACTCCTAAAGACCTCCTCGATGCCGGCGTCCACCTCGGTCACCAGACCAAGCGTTGGAATCCGCGCTCCAAGCCCTACGTTTTCGATCATCGCCAGGGCATCACCATCATCGATCTCGAGAAAACCCACGCGAATCTGCAGAAGGCGTGTGACTTCATCGAGAAACTCGTCGCTGGCGGCGGCGATATCTTGCTCGTCGGCACCAAGCGCCAGGCGCAGGAACTCGTGCGCGAGGCCGCAGCTGCGACAAACATGCCGTATGTAACCACCCGCTGGATGGGCGGCACGCTCACCAATTTCGAGACCATCAAGAAATCTCTCGCCAAATTTAAGAAATACCAGGCTCAGGATGCAGCGGGCGAACTCTCCAAGTTCTCTTCGAAGGAAGAATCCGCGATCCGCCGCGAAATGGCCCGCATGACGCGCAATTTCGACGGTATCGCCAACATCACCGGCCTGCCTGGCGCGATGTTCGTCATCGACACGAGCTACGAGGAAATCGCGGTCGCCGAGGCGAAGCGCATGAACATTCCTTCGATCGGCCTCGTCGACACGAACTCCGACCCGACCCAGCTCACGTACCCAATCCCTGGCAACGACGACGCGACGAAGTCCGTCCGCATCATTGTTGAGACGGTTGTCGCCGCGATCACCAACGGTCTGGCCCATCGTGAAGCCCGCCGCACCGCGCACGCGGAAGCGAAGGCTGCTGCCACCGGCGTGAATGCCGCAGGCGAAATCGACCTCAGCAAGGTTCCGATTCCAAATGACATCAAAGACTTCGTGGAAGAGCGCAAACCCGCTGCTGCTCCCCGTCGTCCCAGCCGCACCGGCGCGAAGAAGTCCGCCGTGAGCACCGAAGACGTTTAACTCCCAACTCACTTACTTATTATGGCTGTTGTTTCATCCAGCATGGTCGCGGAACTCCGCGCTAAAACCGGCGCCGGCTTGCTTGATTGCAAGAAGGCGCTCGACGAAGCCCAGGGCGTCATGGAGCAAGCGGAGACGATCCTGCGCAAGAAATTGGGCAACAAGATCGACAAGCTTGCCAGCCGTGTGACGAAGGAAGGTTTGATCGAGTCCTATATTCACGTCGGCGGAAAAGTCGGCGTGTTGGTCGAGATCAATTGCGAAACTGATTTCGTGGCAAAGACCGACGATTTCAAGGCCTTCGCTCGTGATGTCTGCTTGCAGATCGCGGCGGCCAATCCCACCTACGTTCGTCGCGAGGAAGTGCCCGAAGCCGACCTGGCCAAGGAGCGCGACATTGCTGCCGCGCAAGTGCAGGGTAAGCCACCCGCGGCCGTGCAGAAGATCATCGAGGGCAAACTCAACAATTACTATTCGCAGATATGTCTCCTTGATCAGCCCTTCGTGAAAAATCCGGAGAAGGCGATCAAGGATATCCTCACCGAGAAAGTCGCAAAGCTCGGCGAGAACATGCAAATCCGCCGCTTCGTCCGCTATCAGCTCGGCGCTTAATTCGCCGGCAACGATACACTGAAATTTCAAAGGCGCTCCCGCAACGGAGCGCCTTTTTTTTATCAGAGAGATCGGACGGATCGGGCTGATGGATTTTGTAGGAGCGGGTTTACCCCGCGATCAGGATTCCCCTCGAGGGATAAACCCGCTCCTGCATTTCAATCTTCCGACTTCGGAATGCCTCAAACACCTTTCCCATTCCTGCCCTTTATTAGTGCGCGGTAGTGTGTATTAGTGGTTTCTCTCCCATGAAAGTCACGCACGGCCAAATCATTACTCGGGGACTCACCAATCGCTGTCCCAACTGCGGGGGTAAAACCTTGTTCAAAGAGGGTACGCTCTTGGAACTGAACCGCGAATGTCCGTCCTGCGGACTCAAGATTGAGAAGGACGAGGGCTTTTTCCTTGGTGCGATGGCGATCAACTATGGGGTGACGTGCATCTGTCTCCTCAGCCCGGTTGCGATTCTCTGGTATTACGGAGTATTCGGAGCCCGCACGGCCACGATCCTGGCGATTGTTTTGGCCTTGGGTGCGCCGCTGGCGATGTACCGGTCGTCGCGCAGCTGGCAGTTGATGTTGTATTACAGCATGCTGCCGCAGCACCTGCCGGCGAACCGGCGGAAACTGGACGCCACGGAAGACGAAAACGTTTAAAAAGCGCACAAGTTTCGGCTTCCGTTTTCGGAGGCGCGGCCTACGTTTTCGCGTCTGTATCACGGAGAGGTGGCAGAGTGGTCGATCGCGCCGCACTCGAAATGCGGTGAACCGAAAGGTTCCGGGGGTTCGAATCCCTCCCTCTCCGCCATTTTTCTCCTCTGAGGAGGAAAAATGAGAAGCTAGGTTGCCCAGTTGACGCGGCAACCTAAGCATGAATCAAGAAAATCAGTTCTCCGTCAGCCGGTTTAAGAATCGTAATGGCGTGTGCTCGTTTCGCGTCGATGGCCGACTCCATGGCGTCCGCATCCGTCGCAACTTCAAGACCCAGGAGGAAGCAGCCGCTGAAAAGGCGGCTTTGGAATTGAATGCCATTCAAACCAAGTCGGGGCTGCAATCGGCCACCACGTTTCTTGCCGCCGATCAGTTGAGGGAAGCGGAAGCTATGTTTCGCCGGCTGGCGGGCCGGCCCCATCCTTTGTCTTTTTATCTCGAATACGCGCTGACCAACTACCGCGAGCCATTGAGTCAAAAGCTGCTCACGGAAGCGCTCACCGAATACATCGCGACCAAGGACCACGAGCGGGAGCAGGATTTGATTTCAGAACCGCACCTCACCCGGATGAAATGGGATTTGGATCGTCTGCAAAAGCATTTCCCCGGCGCGACTGTGGCCGAGCTGACCGGAGCGAGGCTTGTGGAATATTTCGAGGCGCGCCGGGCCGCAATCAAGACCTACAACAACCGTCGGGGCATCGTCTCAACCTTGCTCAAGTTCGCGCTGCAACGCGATTGGATCACAGACAATCCGCTGGCGAAAATCCCGCCCCGTCGCCGCCGTGGCGGTGCCGTAACCTTCACCGCCCAGCAGGCGAAGGACCTCATGGCCTTCGTTGAGCAACACCACGCCAGCGCTGTGCCGTTCTTTGCTCTTTGCCTGTTCGCCGGCATCCGTCCATGCTTGCGCACGGGTGAAATCCTCCGGCTCAAGCCGGAGCACGTGAAGACCGCAGAGGGAGTCATCCGCATCGATGGCGAGGTTTCCAAAGTACGCGAGCCGCGCATGGTGACGATTCAGCCGAATCTAGCCGGTTGGCTCAAGGCGTACCCGCCGGACAAGTTTCCGATCATCCCCGCAAATCTTCAGCATATCAGGGAAAAGGTGGCCGTAGAAATCCCCCTCACTCACGACGTAATGCGGCATACGTTTATTTCGATGTTCGTCGCCAAATTCCGGTCCTTGGGCGAAGCAGCCCTGCAAGCGGGCAATTCCGAGGGCATCATTCGCCGGCATTACCTCGATTTGAAAACCCCGGAGGAGGCCGAACAGTTTTTTGGAATCCTGCCCAGCCTGGTAGCCGCAGTCCCGGAAAAGACATGCGATAACGCCCTGTCGCTTGTTCATTTTGCGGCATAGATGAGGCCCGGGCTCGGTCCGTTTCAACGCCGCTCTGGCTCACCACCAGCGCGGCGTTTCCATTTGCGTGGTAAAAAAACGACACGGCGTTTCGTTTTACGATGCAGCTGCGTGCAAATAGAAACGGCGAGACGCAGCGACGCTGTACCCGACCACTTACTGGCACGTGCCTTTGAACGATACTTACGTAGTTTGAAACGTTACGCTTTAGCGTAAGGAGTGCAGCGTGCCCCTGAAAGAAAATGCCCCTGCATTTTTATAAGTCACCACCCGCAAAGTCGGGCAATGCTCATGCTGATGGCCAAACACAATTGAATCCTGCAAGTGCGCGGGAGTGTTTTCGCGAAGGTTTGATCACAGGCGATCCCCGATGCCCGCTACTCAGCCACCTGCTTTGAACGTCAGAAGGCCATCACGATGATTCGCTGGGATCTACTCGGACGCATTCACTACCTCGCCATCAATCGTAACCGTTTTCGTCGCCGGTCTGACCGACTTTCGGCGGTGTCTCTCCTTGTAAGCGCCCACGTTTCGCTTTCCCGAAATAAGGAAATCGAGAAAGGACTTCCCCTGAAACCGACATGTTTGCGCAATTGCCAAGAAACGCAGGTAGTCATTCGCGCCTTTTTCTGAGAAAGCGTTTGATATTTTTCGTTGGACAGCCAGATGCCGAATTGCCCGCTCAGCTGCATTATTATTCCAAGGAATGCCATCGTGCTCCAAGAAGGTGAATATTGAGTCTCGGTAGCGAATGAATCGTTTCTGATATTTCGCGATGAGTGCGTTACAAGATGGAGGGCAGTCGATAACATCCCTATAGAATCGTGCCACTCGGGCGCGATGTTTATTGAGATGGAATGTCTTCAATCCAAATCTTTGGATATCTTTGAATATTGGGAAAAGGAGGTCGCGCACAATGACGACAAATTGCTCGTATTGCCCGTCGAACGGGGCTCCCCACAGATCCTCGTTTAAATCCCGAATCAAATGCGCCAAACATTTCTGCTGGCGACAAGGCAAAGCATCGTATCCTCCATAGAAATCCGACACAATTGTGCCAGCGTATCCTTGCAAGAGTCTGTGCAGGAAATCGGTTTCTCGCCCTACGGTTAGTCGGAATACTACGCGCTGACCATCGGTCATCACCCAAACATATTGCTGAATACCACGGATATTCAGTTTTGTTTCATCGATATGAATGACGGGACTTCGCAGTATTTCGCAAAGCAGCGATTTCTCGGTGCTAATATAGTTTAGGGAGCTCTGTTCGATCAGTCCTAGGATTGTCTGTATTGAAATTTCCTCGTGCAAAAGAGCGCGAGCAGCATTTGCGATCAACCGGTAAGACAAACGTAGTGCTACTCGCAGATAGATTACCCAAGCACAGATTCCGTCGCCGAAAAGTCGCCTGCCGCCTATCCGTTGGATTACCGGCGGCAAACATCGTGCATCACAGAAGGGACAGTGCGCCTTCCTGCCGACGTATGTGACAAACACCTTTTTGCAGCCGGATTTTGTGAATGCGACATCGAGCAAGGTCCGTCGCACCTCGCGCTTCGTCGGATGCAGTCGGGTTGGATTATCCAGATGGTTCAGGCATATTCTTTTACGCGGCACATATATTATCCGCCCGCCACTGGCTGGCATGCTACGTCGTGGCCTTCGAACCGTGGGGGGTATTTCAGCCGAATCGATTTCGCAGTCATCGGACATGTCACTGAAACTGATTCGGTGACGCCTGTAGCTCGCGTGGGCCGATCTAAGAGCGTCTTGCAGGCTCTTGTGCAATTCGGTGCCAAGGGCTGTAGAAATCGGTTTACTCCCATATCGATCTGCGAAAGCCACGTCAGGCCGAGTCGCTGATTCTTGAATCAAATTGATCACGCTGGTCAAAACCAGCTCCAAAGCGGTGCAATCCTCCGTGTTATAGTGGACAAGCCGCTGCTTCATTTCGGAAGTCCGGCTTCGTTCCCATTGATTACGCAAGCACACAGACCCAATGCCTGATGCACCAATATCTGCCCATTTGAATCCCAACCAGCCCGCAACTCCCTTCAATCCGTTGGAATAAGAAGGGAAGTAGATCCGGCTGTATGTGACAGACAATAGATTGATTGCCGATTCCAAGGTTTTTTCGTCGGCAGGTCTTGCCGAGGGAATTCCGTAGCGTTCCTTCATGCGTTTAAGAAAAGTCGTCTCGTAGCTGCCGTAGTGGAACAAAACTGGGTGCTCAAGCGTGGCCAGAATTTCGATAAATCGATTCCATATGGTTCGTTCGCCATCGAACGTATCAGCCCACAAACTGTGCTGGACGGCCTTCTCGCCGGTCCCAATGCGTATGCCGATCAGGTAGTAAAAATTACGGTCCGGTAGGCCCTCAACGTCCAAATAGACCGGCGTTCCTTCGATCTTTAGTTCCGGGCTGCCGACGATATGGATTTTCTTCTCCCGAATCGCCAGCGCCTTCAACGCGTGCTGATACTTCTCCCGTTTGTCGCGCTGCCTGCGTGGCCGACGACGAGGTCGAAACGTGTAAGACAGTTGGGTGACAGTGAAGATGCCTTTGCTGCGGAGTTTCTGTCGCTCCTTAACGCTCATTCCACTCAGCAGGCTGAGGTCATCCTTTTCGATGGCGATCTTTCGGCAGCGGGCCTGAAATTCACATTCCGCGCAATGCCGGTTGAGAACAAGATCAGGCGGTGATGCACTTGAGAGTAAAGCAGCAACCTGCTCCAGGTGTTTTCTAAGCTCTCCCGCCAAAGCCGAAGTCTTCACTTTCACCATCGCATGATCGTCACCGTGGATAATCTCGCCGACAGAAATGTCGCGCCCAAGAATCCCGGACAGAGACAGTGCGTCAAATGCGATGAGCAACTTGTCGCGCCGACTGAGCTTGTTAAAACAGATGAAGCGAATCGGGACAAATTGCGCTGCGTGGCCCTGTCCGGCTGAGGGCACGCGCTCAATGGCTTGAATGTAGGTTTCCATGTCGGAGGTCCGGACTCGAAAAGTCGAAGCAAGAGCCCACTTGGCTGTTCTCAAGTTTTCGATAGTGGGAGCAGCGACATGTTCGCTGGCCGGCACGGTTGCCATCAACCGCTTGGTTTCTTGGTCACGATACCATTCGTTCTGCTCAGCTAGCCATTCTGAATACAGGTTTCCGGTGGGTTTCTCTCCATTCTGCTTGAGCCAGCATTTCGTCGGGCATTCGAGATAAGCCGAGAAAAGCTGCTGGGTGACGGTCATGGAAATCCCTTTGACCCATTATATCCGAAAACGAACAAGGCGAAAGTTCGAAACCGCTAGCGGTCCGCCCTCGGACAACGGGACAAGCGCCTCTGCACTGAAGTCGTCTAACCCACGTCCAATACTTCGGCGCCCCCATGGGCAAATAATCGTTAGAAATCCCGCCCCGCCGCGATAACTTACACAACGAAGTCTCGTTGTTTTTCTGTGAGACACCCTACCCCTTAGCGTTTCCGCAACGGGTCGGGCATTCGTAAGTGCAACGTGCCGCACTCAATCTTTAGCTGGAAAATATAGAGAACCTTTTTTCCGTCACGATAACCCGAGAAAAAATAGCTGCCCGCATGGCGTTCCAGCATTGGTCAAACTGCGATTTCAAGGAATCTGATCAAAGAGCCAGGAAAGCGTCACTTGTTACATCCTATAAAATGTCCAAGAAATCAGTGAAATAATGCGAGGTGCTTTAAATGAAAAAGCTAGGAATTGCTCTATATTGCTCTATATTTTTGCTTCATGGGAGTCTTAGAAATTATCGCTGAACAACGGCTCGGGGCCAAAGAATGGGCATCCCATCCGCAACTTCGTGCCGCATTGGAACGAGTTGAGCAATCCATCCGTCATCCCGACCTTTCCTTGGATGAGAAGGCGCGCATCGCTTCACTTGTAGAACTGTGTTTTGCGTACGACCGGGAAACTGATTCCGAAGAAAAAGCTAATATTCTCCGGACTCTGGAAGAAATCAGTGCGAACGAATCACTAGAATTACCTACGGCGACGGTGGAAGAGTGGGAGGAAGCGCTGAATTCGAGCGACCCTGCTTTTGCCAAAGCAAAACGAAAAACGGACCGCCGCCGGGAAGAATTTCAAAAAAGATATTTCTCCCTTCGCGCACAAGCTGGATTACCTACGCAAGAAGCGGTGGCAAAGAAGTCTGGTCTGCGTCGGAGCTATATTGCCGTTATCGAATCGGGAGGTCATTTTCCTCAGCAAAAGACTCTGCAAAAGCTGGCCAAAGCGTTCGGCGTAGACGTATCTGCGTTAATGCGCTGATCTCCAAGGCTGATCGCCACCGGCTAGTAGCGCCTTCAACTGGCGAATCCGGAAGTTGATACGGTGCATATCTGCGGTACTCACCCGATTGCTTTTCTTCCAGAACAGATCAACGATGTAGATCGTTTTTTTGACATCGTATATCCAAAAAATCGCCCGCAACCAACCTTGGCGGTCGATCGCTTGTCCCGCGAGACGTAATTCCATTCCGTCGCCGCATGGTTCTATGCTCAGATCGGGGACGTCGGGGTAGTGACGTAATTGCTTGGTGAGCGAAATTCCCTCAACGAGCTGTTGTGCAGTCAGAAGCTTCCTTGCCTCTTTTTGGACAATGGGCAAAGGGAGAACGCGATATCTGACGGCGGGCGACTGCTGACTCATGTCGTAATTACCCGGAGTGATTGCCCGATTTTGTTCCAGCCAGTGCGGGTGACAACATACGTACGGGGCGTCTCATTGTGAATCCAACCCGACTTGATGGCATTCTTAATATCGCGGGGAAAGTTTGATGGCGGGCTCTCCTTGGCAAGCTTGAAGGTGTCATCCATATCAGCGCTACGCCAAGGGGTTGTTCCGTCTCGCGCTTCATGCCAAGCGGCAAGGAGCAGGATTTTTTCCGGGAAGCTGTCCCATTTGAGTTGGTTGAGCAGTTCTGCGCCGCCGTGTGCCTTGAGAGTCGCTTTAATCGCTTCTTCGCTATCGTTGCCACCGAGGAAATCACTGTTTGTCTGCTGTGTTGTGAGACTCGGAGTTGGCGAGGCGGGTGCCGTGGGAACAGATTCATCTCTATGCGTCTGAATAAGTTGCATAACAGAAACCAAGGCGTCATCTTTTAGGTTGGCTGAAAGATTGAGGCCGGAGGCCTGAATGACAATTTTAAAACTCATACGACAATAATACGACATCATGTATGTTTTGTCAATACTTTCGTATAGATAACCGTTTGTTATTTGCGAGCGGTTTATTGTCTCCGTTGACGAAGAAGTCGGTACCGCATGATCGCCAAGATAGACTCTGAAACGGGAACGCACTGAGCAGCTTTGCGAACCGCACGACGTACTGATACGCCTGTTGGTGACGATCGAGCGGGTTTGCTCGATTGAGCATCACCAACCAGTGGGAGCAGTGGACATATTTTCCATCTTTGTTAACGGGCCGAAATTCCTGCACGGGAAGATTTCAAAAGCTTCCGCGTAGAAATGATAATGGATTTGACGCACGCTCAGGTTGTCTGAAGGTTGCCAAAAAATCTGTTTTTGCCTTCACTTCATCGGGGTTTTTCTGCATCTGTTTTCCCGTTCTAAGAAATTAACCTTCAACTAAGTCCGCGTCATTTGAGCGACTTAGCTTCTCCGGCGGAAATAGGTTCGAATCCCTCCCTCTCCGCCATCCTTCGCTCGAAGAGCTTCGGATGGCACGGCCATGTTTGGGCGACATTGCAAGTACGACGACTGCCAAAAGGTTCGCGCGAAGGATGCCCTCCGTAGCTTTAGCGTAGGGGGCCGATTCACTGATGATCCAACAACGCTTGAGATTTTCGTGCGTGATTGTTTCATAGCGACGCAGCTCGCCTTCGGCTCCCCAGACGTTGTCGCAAATCTTCAGTAGATCCGACGTAGTGGCGTTTCGGGACAGAAGCACTTTCCAACAGGTAAACAATACTGCACCGCATCGCCCATGGCTGCTTAAAACTTACTTGGCGTTTTCGTCAAAGAAACAGGCCCTGTCGTTCGAGAAATATTTGAAGTCCGGTTCAGGACACGCTTTTGCCCAAAAGCGTTTCTGGTAATTTGACCATGCGGAACGGTTGCCACGGGCCACGCAAAGACCAACCGAATAGGTCGCCAGTTTCTCATCGAACTGCTGATTTTTCTATCCGTTCACCGTCAGGTGTCGCAGCTTGTCCGGGTTCGAGATGACGTAGATGTTGCGCACGCGGTCGTGCGCGATCTCGAAGGAGAACGCATAACGAACCTGGCCGTGCGACCGCATCACAAGGCCCGGACTGCCGTTGATGTCCACGAACTGCCGTTCCATTGGCGCCAGGAACCGCGGCCAGACGCCCACGAGGAAACGGCTGACGAAGTCGAGGCCGCGGATCGGCAGGCGCACCGCTTTCACCTTTCCGCCACCGTCGCTGTAGATGGTGGGTTCCTCCGCTAGCAGCGCCAGAACGCTATTCACATCGCCCGTAGTGCTGGCCGCCACAAATCGCTCCACCAAATGGCGAGCCTGCTCGGTCGGCGGCGCGGACGGCTTTGGGTGCGCCTGCAATTCCGCCTTGGCGCGCCGCACGATCTGGCGGCAGTTTGCCTCGCTCTTGTCCACGATTGCCGCGACATCGGCGTAGTCGTAGTCGAACACTTCGCGTAGTAGAAACACGGCGCGCTCCGTCGGCCCGAGCGACTCGAGTATCAGCATGAACGCCATCGTCAGCGAATCAGCGAGTTCCGTCGAGGCATCAGGCTCGGGGTCCGTCGTCGTCGGCATCAGCGGTTCCGGCAGCCACGTGCCGTAATACTGCTCTCGCTCACGTCGCGCCGACCGCAACTGGTCGATGCACAGCCGAGTCACCGCTGACACCAGCCATGCCTTCGGCGACTGGATTTCGGCGGCGTCCTGTTTTTGCCAGCGCAGCCAGACCTCCTGCACCATGTCCTCGGCTTCGGACACACGGCCGAGCATGCGATACGCGATGCCGAACAGCCGTGGGCGATGCGTGTTGAAAATCTCGATCATGAGCGTCTACGACAGCGAGGTGGTGAGATCACGCCGGCTTCCGAACGAACGAACCTTTGAGCCAGTCGTCAAATCGAATGAAGCCGAGCCGCGGGTTGGCGCCCGGCGTGAGGCTCTGGTCGTTCAACTCCGTCCCAAAATAACGCGCCTTTGGATCCGTCACGACCGTGCGGGCATCGCCTGTCGCCCGCAGATATCTTCGGACGAGCTCGTCCTGCTGGATCTTCTCGGGGCCGGCAATTTCCACGATGCCATTCACCGGCGCTTCGAGCACCACCCGCGTGAGTGCGGCCGCGACGTCGTCCGAAACCATGGGCTGCATGAGCGCCGCCGGGAGCCGCACCGTTTGCCCTTCGGTTGCACCTTGGGCGATGCCGGAGACAAATTCGAAGAACTGCGTGGCGTGCACGATCGTATACGGTGTCTTCGAGGCCGTGATCAATTTCTCCTGCGCCAGCTTCGCGCGAAAATAACCACTGGCTTGCAAGCGGTCGGTGCCTACGACCGAGAGTGCCACGTGATGGCCAACGCCCGCAACCGCCTCCGCAGCGAGGAGATTTCGACTCGATTGCTCGAAGAACTCCATGACGGCCTTGTCTTCGAACGAAGGCGAATTCGCCACGTCGACCACGACTTGAGCGTCGGTCAGCGCGGTGGCGAGTCCCTCGCCCGTGAGGGTGTTCACGCCCGACTTGGGTGAGGCCGCCACGACTTCGTGACCCAGTGCGCGGAGGTTGTTGACCAATTTAGTGCCGATCAGGCCGTTGCCGCCGATCACCACGATTTTCATGTTCTTGCTGGATTTATTTTGGAGGGATTTTGTGTTCATCACCAATCCAGACGAAATACTTTTTGGTTTGTGACACGGTGCGCGGAGCGCCCGCCGAAGAGATGGGATTTGTTATCCTGAAAACGCCGATGAGGTGGAGAAATATTTCCGCGATGAGGTAAATCCTGGCGATGGATTAGGGATGATCCGCCGAAACCCGGGCGACTTCTTTGCTCTGTCACAAACGAAAAAGTCATTCGTCCTAATTGGTGAACGCGTCGCTCTCCGTGCGAACGTTCTCCTCTAAAAATTAAAACCAACTCAATCATGAGCCAACGAATTGATGCCTTTAAGCAATCACCCGAGCAGATCCAGAAGCTCGTTGAATTCAGCACGTGTGTGGACGACTGCGGGATCGAAAAAAACATCCTCCTGTTGGTCTCCATCCGTGCCTCACAAATAAACGGCTGCGCCTTCTGCCTCGATATGCATGTCAAGGAGGCGAAGCTCAACGGCGAGCGCGAACTCCGCCTCTACCATCTTCCGGCGTGGCGCGAATCGACCTTGTTTGAGCCGCGCGAACGCGCAGCGCTCGCTTGGACTGAGGCGCTCACCAAGCTCGGCGAGCTCGGTGTTCCCGACGAACTTTACGAACGCGCCCTCAAGCATTACTCGGAGAAGGAACTCTCCGATCTCACATTCGCCGTCATGGCGATTAATGCGTGGAATCGGTTGAACATCGCCTTTCGCAAAGTTCCTGGATCGGCGGACGCCGCTTACGGCTTGGACAAGGCTAATCTGCGCTGAACGCGCGAATCTCTCGAACCTCAAATCATATGAACGATCTATTCTCCAGTATTCGTCCAAATGGGACGCTCAAAATGAGCCCGGTAGATCTGAATCGGGCCATTGTTGAAAAGCGGGATATAGTGATAGTCGATCTGCGTGCAGCGGAAGATTTCGCCAAGGGGCATGTTCCCGGTGCGGTGAGCTTGCCGCGCGAGAAGTGGGATTCGGCCACCGGTTTGAGCAAGGATAAGGTCAATGTGGTGTATTGCTACTCTCACACCTGTCCACTCGGTGGTGCGGCCTGCGCCGAATTAGCCGGAAGAGGTTATCCCGTCATGGATATGGATGGCGGGTTTGAGATTTGGGAATCATCCGCCCTCGAGGTCGAACAATAAAACGTAGCGATGCACAAAGAGAGAATTAGCGGATACATCCGGCCTTGTCATTGCTGACGCGAGCGCGGCGCTTCGGGTTGGAAAGGGACCAACACGCGTCGGTTGGGCCGGGCGATGCGGCGGTGCTAAATGCAGCAACTGATCAAAACTAACCTATGCAATATCAACACGACACTAGCGACCTGGGAGAGTGCAAGGTCCGTGAGATGGTCCTCGCTCGTGCCTACCAAATATATGAGGCGCGAGGCCGGAGGGCGGGTCATGCTCTCGATGATTGGCTTGAGGCCGAATGTGAGGTCCGAAGGCACCTGGGTTTAGCCTTACCCCTTCGGACCACCGGAATTTCGCCGTCTTTTGGAATATCGTGGCTATACGGTGATCTCCCCTGGCGTCAGCCTGAGACAGGGGTCGGAGCAATCGGCTAAGGGACGAGAGGCGAAATCGGATTTTCCCTCAGAAACTTTTCCGTCGCGATACCCAGCTTACGGCCAACGTCGCGATAACCTTCCGGCGTGCCTTGCGGCGTATTCCATGGCGTCTCGACCGTGAACGCGATCGTCTGTAGGTTGCCATGCTGGATTACCCACGACGTCGAGATGCGTTCCCAAATCGGCAGCTGTTCCGGCTTTGAGGGGTTGCCATTGAGCAGGCGGATTTCTCCGAATGCTGCGCGGGCGTGCGCGAGAAATTTTTCCTGGAGTGCGGCCGCCGGTGCACCGAGATACGGCGGGTATTGCACATAAAACGTCTGCGCTGGACCGGGCCCGGGATTGTGCGAATCAAGAAACACGCTCATCCGCCCTTCTTTGGCCAGAGCAAGGATGCGTTGCTGGGCTGCCGCTACTTCGGGCCAGTGTGGCGTCGGCGACCAGTCGCGATTATGATCCTGGGGCGAGGCGCCTTTGCCGCCGTCGCCGGTTGCTACATGATCGACGTCCATGACGGGCACGACGAACACCTCAGCGTGTTGCCGCAGCCACTGCGCGGCCTCGTCTTCGCTCACCAGCCATTCGACGAAGCCAACCGTCACCCAACTTCCACCACATTCCCACGCGTGCTGCCGCCCGGTCATCCAAACCGCCGGTCGCTGCGCCGTGGGCGCCGAACCCTCGCTGAGTCGTAGTCCCGGCACCGATCGCCCCTCACGCGACTGGGCCAGGGTGAATTTTTTGGCGAAGGCATGCGCCTTTTCCATTCGGTCGGCCATCGCCGCCGCATCGGTCCCGGTGAACGGTGGTCCCCATGCGAGCCAAAGCGTGGGCGAGTCCGTCGTCACACGATACGTCGCGCTGCGGATGGCGCGATCGCCCGGCGGGCTTTGTTTCCAGCGTGTACCGTCGGTCGAGACCGCCGCGCACGTCGGTAAAGTCCAAACCGGACTTAGCGGCTTGGATTTTTGATCGCCACCGCCTGTGGCCAAATCGGACGCAACCACTTCGAGTGTGACCTGTTTCCCGGGAACGACGTTGTCCAGGCGTAGAAACCACCAATTCGGCATGCCGCGCTTTAAATCGCCAGCGGGCGTGATTCGCACGGTCTGCGCGGCCGTATCCAGCGTCAACACGCGCGCTGAGCCGCTTTCGAAATCGGTGGCGACACGCAGTTCCGCTCGCAGCGGTAACGCTCCGATGCAACACACGACCAAGCCGGGAAATAAACCCGGACCGAACGAGGTGAGTGTAGGCGCGAATGTCTGCATCGCCCACAGAATGAGAGCAGATGCCGCATGAGCAAGTGCCGGGCGTGTGGATTATGGTTCGAATTTCGCCAGCAGAAAATAATTTTCACCGAAATGTCGGAATGGGGTTTCCTGCCCCGTCATCGGGGTGAAGCGACAATATCTCACCGCTTCATTAACTAATCCAATTTACCCGGCCCGCTGATGATTTGCCATGAATGACACCACCCAACGCACGATTCTTCGCTGGATTCACCTCGTCTTTAGCGTTCCGATAATCGGCTATATCTATAGTCCATTTGAAGTACTTCCCGATTATGCCCCTGTTGTCCGGTATGTCGCCGTTCCTGCAATTATCCTGTCGGGATTCTGGATGTGGAAAGGCCACCTCCTTCGACAACTCATTTCGAAATGAAAATGCAACATGACACAGCAATAAAAACCAAACCTCTATGAAAGGCGCTAAAACAAAAAAGGCGTTGTCGTCAGAACAACACGAAGAACTACTCGGGACATTGAAAGCCCGTTTTGAGAAAAATATGAACCGCCATAAAGCTCTCGAATGGGCTGCCGTGAAAGCCCGGCTGGAAACCAATGCCGAAAAACTTCGCTCACTTAACGAAATGGAAAGCACCGGCGGCGAACCTGACGTCGTCGGTCAGGATAAGAAGACGGGCGAGTATATCTTTTTTGATTGTTCCCCGCAGAGTCCCGAAGGCCGCACCAGCCTCTGCTACGATCGGGAGGCGCTGGATTCCCGGAAAAAATTCAAGCCGAAGAATAGCGCGATGGATCTGGCCGAGGCCATCGGGATCGAGCTGTTGACGGAAGAACAATATCAGCAGCTGCAACAACTGGGCGAATTCGACACGAAGTCGTCGACCTGGCTGAAAACACCGGCGGAGATCAGAAAGCTTGGCGGCGCGATATTCGGCGATCGCCGCTTCGGTCGGGTCTTCGTGTACCACAACGGCGCCGAATCTTATTACAGTGGCCGCGGATTCCGTGGCTGGCTGAAGGTCTGAATAAATCAGTTGAGAGATGAGAGTTGAGGGTTGAGAGAAAAACCAAAGCTCGGTCCTCAGTCTTTTCCGTTTCTCAACTCTCAACTACCAACACTCAACTCGTCTTTCCCCCCATGAAATACATTCTCCTCGTTCACGTACCCAAGGAATCCTACGACGCGCCGAAGGACCCTGCGGAAGTTGCCGCGGGCCGGGCTTACGGCGCAGCTTTGCACGCCGCCGGCGTCTTTGTTGCCGGTGCCGGTCTCGAATCGCCGGATAACTCCACGACTGTTTCCGTGCGCGACGGCAAGCGTCAAGTCCAGGACGGCCCTTACGCCGAGACCAAGGAATATCTCGCCGGTTTCGTGGTCATCGATGTACCCAACCTCGACGCCGCGCTGGAGTGGGCCGCACGTAATCCGTCGTCAGCGCAGCGGCCGGTCGAGGTGCGCCCGCTCGGAGGATTCTATTTCGCCGGCACTGGCTCTTAAACTTCGATGGGCGAATCCGCTGCACATGCCGCCATCGAAGCAGTCGCGCGCAACTCTTACGGGCGGCTCGTGGCTTACCTTGCAGCCCGCTCGGGTGACATCGCGGGCGCTGAAGACGCACTCAGCGATGCGTTTAGCTCCGCGCTGCGTCGCTGGCCGGTGGACGGCGTGCCACAAAAGCCGGAGGCCTGGCTGCTTCGCGCCGCGCGCAACCGCTTGATCGATGCCGTGCGTCACGCGCAGGTGATAAAAAAAACCGAACCGCTTCTCCAACTCACCGGCGAAGCGGAGGAAGTCGCAACGATGCATCCGACATTCCCCGATGAACGGCTGAAACTTCTCTTTGTCTGTGCGCATTCGGCGATCGACGTCGCCGTGCGCACGCCGCTCATGTTGCAGACTGTGCTTGGGCTTGATGCGGCGCGCATCGCGTCAGCCTTTCTCGTATCACCCGCAGCCATGGAGCAGCGGCTCGTGCGTGCGAAGACCAAAATCCGCGCTGCCGGCATACCGTTTTGTGTCCCCGACCCGCAGGAGTGGGATGAGCGTGCATCGTTCGTACTCGACGCGATTTATTCCGCGTTTACCGCCGGATGGGAAAATGTAATCAACGATGGTTCCACGCATCATGCGCTCGCGCGCGAAGCTGTCGCAATCGGACGTACGTTCGTTCAGCTCCTCCCTAACGAGCCCGAAGCCCACGGTCTGCTCGCGCTCATGTTGCATTGCGAAGCACGCCGCTCTGCCCGCTATACGCGTGACGGCAAATTCGTGCCGCTCGACCGGCATGACACAACACTTTGGTCACGGCCGACGATCGACGAAGCAGAAAACCATCTGCGCACGGCGTCCGCATTCGAGCGGATGGGGCGCTATCAACTGGAGGCAGCGATCCAATCGATCCACGCTCACCGGGCGATAAGCGGAGTGATCGACTGGAAGGAAATCGCGTTGCTCTACGAAGGCCTTGTGCGACTCGCGCCAACGGTCGGTGCTCAGGTTGGCCGGGCCGTGGCGCTGGCGGAGTCCGGCGATGTCACGGCCGGTTTGACCGCCCTTGATTTGATTCCTGCAAGCCGCACGGCGAATTACCAGCCGTGGTGGGCGGCGCGTGCGCATTTACTGCGACTGCTCGGTCGCAAAGCGGACGCGCGCATCGCTTTCGAACGCGCGGCGAGTCTCACCGACGATTCCGCGCTACGGAGCTACCTTCTCGAACAGGCTGCCGGATAATATCAGGCTGAGACCAAGGCATGGGCGGTGTGCGCGGCGCTTCGAGATGACAAAGTAGGGTAATTTTGCAAAAGGAAGATTTAGTTATTGCTTAATTAAGCTAACGCTTAATCATTATTCGTAGACAACGAAAACAAACGCCAACCTACGGAAAACATCCTCATGAAAAACAACGAACAGTATGGAAAATTCAACGGACGTGACGAAGTGCGATTCATCCGCACTTTGCCAGGTCCCGCAGAGCGGGTCTGGGAATATCTCACCGATTCGGAAAAACGCGCCAGTTGGTTCAGTGGTGGCAAGCTCGAGCAGAAGGCAGGTGGCAAAGTCGAATTTGTCATGGTGCATAAGAACCTCGCTCCTGACGAAGCGCCGCCGGCGAAATATGCCACGGTGCAGGATCCCGGCGTGACCTTCGAAGGGCGCGTGCTTCAGTCCGTGCCGTCGCGGCTGCTGGTGTATACGTTTGGCAGTGATGATTCGGAGGTGACCTTCGAGTTAACGCCACAGGGAAAGCAGGTGTTACTTACGCTAATTCATCGTGTGCGGGGTGAAGAGGAACAGGCCGAGCTCACCAACTACGCGTCGGGCTGGCACACGCATCTCGCTCATCTCATCGCGCAACTCGAAGGCGCGCCACGTCCAACCTTTTGGGCGATGCACGCCACGCTTCTGGCGGACTACGAAAAACGTCGGGCGGAGCAGAGCTGAAGTTTTTAGAAATAAACAAACCCATAAAAATAACAAAGATCATGAACTCGGAAAACAAAACAACCCGGACGGTTCAGGAAATTGCGGCGCGTTTTAATCAGCTCGCCCAGCAGGAAAAATGGTTTGAAATTCAGGACGAACTTTTTGCCGACAATGTAAAAAGCGTCGAGCCTGCCACCGCGAAGTACCTGCAGTATGCAGAAGGCAAAGCTGCCGTTCGCAAAAAAGCGGAGGATTGGGTAAAGCGGATAGAACAGCTTCATGGCAGTCATACCACCGCACCGGTAGTCGGCGCTAATTATTTCTCAGTGGGACGGAGCTTGGACGTTACCGTGAAGGGGCTGGGTAGAATGAAAATGGATGAAGTAATGGTATATGAAGTGGTGGACGGTCAGATTGTATCGGAGCAATTCTTTTACTGAGCATGTGTGTTCCCGGAACACTTGAGCCGGTGTTGTTGAGTTTTTTTTAATCGTAATCTTTCAGACTGGCGAAGCGACTTGATCTAAAGGCGCTTCAGGATTCCCCGGCCACAAACAATGGTGTTGAGGTTAATCCGCTCCACCGCCGACTTGAAGCTACACGCGCCGTCCCAGCCGGGCTTCCGCAAACGGTAGTCCTGCGCCGATTCAGTGTGTACGCCGAGTTCGGAATGTTGGGCTGGCTCAATTCAACGCGCTTAGAGCGTTTTCATAAAAACTGTAGCCGTGTACCGAACGGTTCCCCCGCAGGACGGGTCTCCGCCTGTAACCGACAGCGACGAGGTAGGGCGGATTATCCCTAATCCGCCCTACCATTCGGCTCTAT